>JACCDP010026132.1_pt1 | contig 72219 bp, 96 predicted proteins | sample 7445841 | NCBI WGS metagenome assembly JACCDP01 (sample SAMN15323441, study PRJNA562643) | freshwater metagenome | isolation source: river surface water | place: USA:Blue River Watershed | collected 2017-08-17 | reverse complement strand
GCGGGCCTGAATTTGATTGATGGCGGCCGTTCTGGCCTTGCTCCACGCGTTATTGAAGTTGTTCCCTCCGGCCAGACCGCCACGCTGTTCGTAAATCTTCGCCACGAGTTTGTTGAACTTATTCGTCTTGAGGACGGCCGGCGGGATGCGCTTTTTAGTCTTGTTAGGCATGACGAACTCGGTCTTGGTCGCGATCTTCTTCGTCGCGTTTACACTAAGAGGTGCGGGGCCCTTGCCCTTCTTATTCACCGGACCACCGGCTCGCAGGGCCATGGCCCGAGCGCGAGTCTTGGGGCTGAGCTTGAGGAAATTCGCGGCGCCGAGTGCCACAAGTTCGGCATTCGTGAACCCGCGCTTCTTGAGTTTGGCGAGGGCCGCCTGAAGCATGGGTGAAGTGATGCGACGTTTTGGACGGAGCGCGATCGCCTCGAGCTTCTTAGGAGAGGGCGTCTTGACCTTGCGAAGGCGGGCCTTGGCGCCCCGAAGGTTCTCGACGTTCAAACCACCCTTGATGTAAGGGTCCTTGAGGATCTTGTCAATGGTCCAGAGGCCCGGGCAGGGGTCCCCGTACTTGAGCCGCCACTGGACCACGTGGGTATCGGTCTCGCCTCTATACCCGGCCGGAATGATGCGATCCAGGAACGCGACCGTCTTTGGGTACTTGGCCGAGTTGTGCCGAGATATCCAGGTTCGGAGTTCGTTGAGGAAAAGGTGCATGTCGTACCGTGGGTCGGTCTTGGGTCCGACGCCCCAAAATGACGCCGTGTTCGTACCATTGGCCGTGTTGACGGCCGGGTTCGTTCCACTCGCCCGGAGACGCGACCAGCCAAAGTCACCAATGAGGAAGCCTCTGGATTTTGATACAAAAATGTTCTCGAGGTGTAAATCATTGTGATTAAAGTGGGGGTACTTCTTGCGGATCTCGGCCAGAGTTCCCAAAATCTGTGAAATTATCTTCTTGAATACCGCGTCTGAAAGTGGGTGTGAACGGATCCAGCTCGCCAGCGATCCTCCATCACAAAACTCCATGGCGATGATACCCTGTCGCGACTTGTCGAACTTGGCCGAATTCTGGACGTTCTTCATGTTTAATTCGGACGGTCCGACGAAGTCTAAACACCGGTACGTCTTGTAAACGGCCACCACCCCATCCGGGACCACGTCCATGACGGCCTTTTGATTGTCAAACTCAACCTGAAAAGGCTGGGGCTCCCCGCGCCTCTTTGCACCCAGATCATAGGGTGCAATTTTGAGAACAAATTCGTCGCGACCACGCTGACCCGCCTTGAAAACCTTACCCTGCCGGCCCGAACCGATGGCCTTTATGTTCTCTAGGCTCTCCTTGAATTTGTCGCACGCGAGGTTGAAGGTGGGGGCCCTGGCGCGCTTCGTCCACGCGTTCGCGTTAAAGACGGGAGGTGCTGGATATTTCCAGCCACCCGGTGGGGTCTTGGGCTTTGGTTGCTTTGGCACATAAACACTTGGGACGAGGGGCTTCTTGAGTGGGGTGGGCGCTGGGAGCCTTTTAAGCACACCGCCAATCTGGATTTTTATGTATTTTTTCCCACCTGGCGAGATGGACTCCCATGGTAACAGACCGGGAACCTGTGGTTTCTTCTTCGGCCTGAATTTGGTTGGATTAGCAACCTTGTTGGGATTGTTTTCGAGCCAACGCTTCGCCTGGGCTTTCGTGGTGACGCTTACAGGGATATTGATCTCCGTGTTCCCGCTATTGTTTCGCCGGAACACGTAGTGACGACCGTTCCGGTCAGCTATCTGAAACTGACCGGCATTGATCCATGACATTTTGTATTAACTATTACACACATTTTGTTAGAGGTCCCATTCTGGTAGTTTTTTTGACGCGGGGAGGACAGTGTCTGCGACACTGGGACTACTCCTCGTCAACGCTAACATCGCTTCCGTTCTCAGACTCGGCCTCCTCGACGGGCTCCTCTGCGGGGGCGAGAAATGCACAGGGCTTGAGCTTGTTGGTCGGCGCGAACATCACCTGGTGGACGCGGACGGATACGCCCACGCCAGCGGGAGTGCGCCAAATCTGGTTCAGCTCGACGATTGCGCTCAGGGCCTGGCCCTTCTCGAGGTCCGTCAGAGAGACGGGCTGACGCTGGGCATTGTAAGCCTCGGTTGCGATCGAGCCGTCCTTGATGCTCGTGATCACCTTGAGGTTCAGCGTGGGCGCGTAACCCTCCTTGGAGCTCGGCTTGACCGGCGACTTGTACATACCCTCCGCGATCACCTCGCGGCTCATCTTCTTACCCAGGAGCTCCTCAGAGTGCTCAGTGATGAAGTCCAGGACGCGTGCGTCCAGGGCCGCAAACTTCTCAAGGACCTCGGGCTTGTCTAGGCTCAGCGGCAGACTGTAACTGACGCGACCCGAAGCCTCATCCTTGTACTCGCTCAGGCCAAAAGGTGCGCGAAGCTGAGGCAACTGAAAGATCAGCTTACCACCGCCAGCCTGATTGAGGTACACGGCCTTCCCGCCCTTGGCATTCTTGCGCACATCCGAGAAGGTCACGTTCGCGGGGTTGAAGGTCGAGAACATCTGGAGAGCCATTTGCTTTCTTCTATATAGTAGACGTCCTAGGGCTTTATGTAGCTTCCACAGCACACCAATTTTTTTCGGCACCTACATTAACAAGATGCCGTGGAACCCGTTTCGCCGAGCCGCGGTGCCAGTCGCGAGACAAAATGCTGCACGTTTCAATGGTGCTGCTATAGCACTTAACACAAATCTGCGTACATATGTCAACGCGTACACCAGAGCTCGTAACGCAAACAATGCGGCCGCGATGCCACCCATTAATGCCGGAGTCGTGACCGCGCTCAAGCGTTACATCAACTCGAAGCGTCCACGCGTGGCCGGTGCGGTCGCTGCGGCCGTTCAGAATGCTGGTGGTAGTGCCGCGAACGCCGCTGCGGCCGCTGCAGGTGCCGCCAATGCAGGTGGGGCCCCCGGAAATGCGGCTGCGGCTGCGGCCCAGCCTCTCCTGGCACTCGGTGCCCCTGCGACCCAAGTTGGTGCTGCCGCCGCGGCGGCCGCTCAGCAGCAGGCCCGTAACAACGGTGCCAACGCCGCCGCCGCGAATTCCGCGGGAGCGGCCGCGGCCGCGGCCGGCGTGAATGCGGCTCGTCCCAATGCCACTCCGAACCAGGCGGCGAATGCGGCGGCGAATGCGGCGGCGGCCGCTGGTCTCCCAACGAACAATCAGGCTCAGGCTGCCGCTCAGGCCGCCGAGCCGAATATCCCAGGTGGCATGGGTGGAGTAAATCTCAACACTCTGCGAGGCGCGATTAACCAGAACGTCGCCGCAATGAACTCCGCCCGGGCCCGTACTGAGAAGCGCCGCCTTGAGGTTATTCTCGGCCGCGTCGGAAATATCCAAAATGCGAATCTCAGAAATCGCGTCACCAATTACCGTCGCCGGTTGAATAACAAAATTGCGGGTGGTGCGATGGGTACCAATACTGCCGTACAGGGGGCCGGGTTCATCCCGGGCGCACCCGCACCGGCTCCCCGTGGTCTGAAGAACCAGATCGGCAATCTCGTGAATCTGAATACGAACGCCAAGGTGGGCGCGGCGATCCGTAGATTGCGCAACAATAACCCGGGTGCCAACTGGAAGGGTGTGAATGGCGCAAACCTTACCAACGGGCAGAAGAAGGTCCTGAACGGTCTGAAGCTCGGGGCGAACCGCCAGACGGGCGCGGCCCAGGCGAACATGAACACGGGCAATCTCTTCAAGCAGGGAAACTGACCGGGCCCCCCGCCACAAGTCAGCCCTCGGGGGGCCTGAAGACACAAATTACTAACCTTACAAATTTGAATACAAATGCCAAGGTGAATGCGGCCGTCAAGAAGTTGCGCGGAATGAACCCGAACGCCAACTGGAAGGGTGTGAATGGCGCAAACCTTACCAACGGTCAGAAGAAGGTCCTGAACGGTCTGAAGCTCGGAGCCGCCTACGTCGGCATGACTCGCCAAAAGGCGGCTCAGGCGGCGAGTATTTATGGCGGGAACCTCTTCAAGCAGGCTCAGGCTCCTATACAGACGACGGCCCCGGCGGCGAATATGAACGCGAGTGCCCTTTTTAGACAAAAGCGCCAAGCGACGGCTCCGGCTGCGAATATGAACGCGAGTGCCCTCTTCACGCAGGCCCAGACTCAACGGCCGGCGAACCAGGGTCCAAAGCGTAACCTGAAGGAAATTTATGAGTTCCCGAAGGAGGGAACGCTCAAAGAGGTGATTCAGGCCGTGAGCCAAGACGTCTGGAAGCACTTCGAGTCTCGCAAGGACGCCGATGAAATTGCTTGGCTCGTCCTCAAGTCGCGCGGTCAGACCGTGAATCGGACACCGTACCGCGCCGGCTTCATCATGGACCAGTACAACTGGAAGGAGCTCTATGACCGCTTTAAGGGCGGGTCGACGCCCGTGAAGTACAAGCAGATCATGCGGTACATCCTGGCCATGTTGGCCCTGAACCCACCCTACGCAAATCGCAAGACGGGCAACCGTAATAAGTTGAGTGGTCAACCCAGAATTGCTACGATGAATAACGCGGCTTTCAATGCGTACCTGAAGGCTCTCGCACCGGTCGCAAATCAGGGTGGTGGGCTCGCCAAGGCGTTCCTCCGTACGACGGCCAGTGGCGCCGGACTCGTGACCCGGACCGCGATTAACAAGAAGGCGATCGTTCTCCCGATTGCCGCCGCCGCGCTAACGGCCGGTCTGGCGGGCGGACCGGCCGCGGCCGGGACGGCGGCGCGCATGGCGGCGAAGCAGGCATTGAAGACGGCGGTCGTGGGGGGACTCAAGAGCAAGTTCGGTAATAACCCCATATCGAATGCTGTGATCAACAAGGCCGTGTCCCTAGCCGAGACCAAGATCACGTCTCAGACGGCCCCCACGAACGATAGTATCAAGACGGCGATTGCGAATGCCGCGAACACGGCCAGTGGACTCCCCAACGTTCCCGAGCCGGCCCAGCCGGTCAGACCCAGCAACGCGCTCATAAACGCCAAGGTTCAACAGGCCCGTCGGAGAATTTACATGAATATCGGTCCATACGCCGGAAACGAGTATGGTACTCGCAACCAGCGCGCCGATAAGGGTGCCGAGGCGATCCGCAAGTACTATCGGAACGTTGTATACCAGGGAAAGAATATTAACAAGAATTCTCAGGTCCAGTCGGACGTGAAGAATCTGATCCGCGTAGCTGTGTATCCCAGATCGACTCGCCCGCCCCATATGTCCAATATGGCCTGGGCCGCGGCCGGAGCGCTTTTGGCGACCGCGGCGGCCGTGCCAGTTGCGTACGCAGTTACGGGGGGCGCCGGAGGAACCGTCGCTGGAGCGGCCGCAAAGAAGGCGGCGAATCTTGCTCGGCAGCAGGCCGCAAAGAAGGCGGTCCAGACGACCAAGGGTATGGCGGCGAGCAGAGCCACACAGGCAGCCCGTCAAGGGGTCGCGAAAGCGGGTCCCAGAGCGGCATCTCAGGTGGCTCGGCGGGCGGGCAATCTCAACAGGGCCAAGATGAATTTCGTGAAGAAATTGTTGAACCGCGCGGCCCGTGGAAATCACACCATCACGCCCAATATGATCAACAAGGCCGTCCAGCGCGCCGGGGGGGACCCTCGGGTCGCAGTGGCTCTTGAGAAGGGCGGACAGGTCGCCAGAAATCTCCTGGCGAGCCTTTAGGCCAAACTAATTTCTATGATAATATAAAATGTACCGTATGGACCTGCGCAAGAAGATCCTGCCCTTCATCACCTTTTTCATCGTGGCGAACCCGGCCACCTTCAAGCTGGTCCGCAGCGTGGCTGGCGGCTGGGTCGCCTCAGCCGACGGTGTCCCGAGCGTGTGGGGCCTACTCCTGCACGCACTCGTGTTCGTGCTGCTGACCACGTTCCTGTGGCGCCTGGTCTACGGCCGCACCGCCAAGTACGAGATGGAGGGTTACGACCTGGAGACGTACGAGGGTGAGGAGGGTTACGAGGGCGAGCCCGAGACGTACGAGGGTGAGGAGGGTTACGAGGGTGAGCACATGGAATAAATTTGTAACTAAAATATAAATGGGCCGCGTGTCAGTGAAGCATCACCTGCTTCCACTCGTGGCCTTTATCGTTTTCGCCAGTCCGGGTGTCTTCAAGGCGACACGGGGCGTCGCCGGAAACTGGATCGCTAGTGCAGAGGGTCTGGCAACAATCCCAGGCCTTCTGCTCCATGCAGTTGTGTTCGTCACGGTCGTGAGTCTGCTCATGACGCGTATTTCAGGTTTTAAAACGGCCGATCAGGCCAATGACAAGGGATACATCCACTATCAGCAGAACCGTTTTGTGGCCTAGACGCATCTCGGGACGCAGCACCCCATGGGGCACGCGAACCGAGCACCGTCGCGCATAAATGTACAGGTCGTCTTATTATCGGTGCTCGAGAGCTTTTCGTACACCAGGTCGTAATTTGTGCCCGGTGCGTAATCCTGAGTGCACTGACATTCGGCTGGACACCCCGGGCCACCCCTCGTACGCGGCGGGCCGGCCACACCCTTCTTTTTACCGACCGGCAAAAATACGGCCAGTAAAATAAAGGTCACCAGAACCATAAACGCCGCAAAAGTGGCCAGGGCCCTCTTCATTATAATCTGTTTAGAAATTTTCATCAAATCGAACCTCATCTCCCTCGGCTACGAGATGCTTGGAATAGTCCCCGACGCGCTTCTCGAAGAAATTCGTCTTCCCCTCCAACGAGATGTTCTCCATCCAGTCGAAAGGGTTTCCTAGACCAAACATGGGAGCGACACCGAGCTGGGCTAGGAGCCGATCCGCGACGAACATGATGTACCGGCCCATCTGATTCGCATCCATGCCGATCAGTTTACATGGGAGGGCCTCGGTGATAAACTTGTGCTCGATTGCGACCGCCTCTTGGACAATGTCGAAAATGATCTTGGGGTCCAATTTAGTTTTCAAATTGTGATACAGGGTCACGGCAAACTCCTGGTGGAGCCCCTCGTCCCGAGAAATCAACTCGTTGCTGAACGAAAGGCCCGGCATGAGACCACGCTTTTTGAGCCAGAATATAGCACAGAATGATCCCGAGAAGAAGATGCCTTCAACGCAGGCGAATGCTATCAGCCGCTGTGCAAAAGGCGCTCTGGTCCCAGTTCCATCGGAACTGTCCCCCATCCATCGCATAGCCCATTCGGCCTTTTCCTTGACTGCTGGCACGGTCTCTATGGCGCGAAAGAGGCTGGCCTTCTCCTCCGGGTCCCGGACCAATTTGTCGATCATCAGCGAATAGGTCTCACCATGGATACTCTCGTTAAATCCTTGGTAGGCATAGAATGACCGGGCCTCTGGAATTTGAACATCCTGAACAAAATTAAGATCCAAATTTTCAAACACAATTCCGTCCGAGGCTGCGAAGAACGCCAGGACCATCTTGATGAAGTGTTGTTCGTCCGTGTTGAGTTTGTCCCAATCCTTGAGGTCCGCCCCGAGATCAATCTCCTCGACGGACCAAAAGGATCCGATGGCTTTCTTATACAGGGCCCACAAGTCCGGGTACCGTATAGGAAAGGTTGTGAAACGTGATGGACTCGGCGTGAGGATCGGGTCCAGTTCCGAAGGAACTTCCATTATTAATTAGGCGCCTAATTTTTTTAAGAGGTCTCGTCGACGGCCGCACCCGTTTCAGGGGGTTCGGCGCCGGCCGGTTCGAGTGGCGGCGGGGCCATCTGATCTTGGGCGGGAGGAGGAGTGGCGTCGGGAGCGGGCGCCTCGGGCTTCTTGGCCCCGGCATTCTTTTTCATCGCCTGATAGAACCACCACACCAGACCAATGAGAGCCGCAAACACGGTGAGGTTCAGGAGCAGGCCCAAAAGTCCGTCACCCGATTTCTTACCGTAATATATGATTGGCGGGGCGGTCGGAACCGCAAACGACACAGTCGCCATTATTAGTATTCAGGATTAAAATGGGGCCGGTTCGTACGCCTCGGCACCATCGGGAGGCGGCGGAGCCTCGCTCGGTGGCAGAGCCGCGGCCAAATTGGTGTCTGGCGTGGGAGGCGGAGGCGCCGCGGCTGGAGGGTTCGTGTCTGCAGCCTTGCCGTACGTATTCGCTAGTACGATAATCACGACGAGCGTCACGAGTATACCGAGGGCGAACCCTACACCGTACTTCCAGTTGTATGTCGGACCGTTCTGGATATTCATCTAATATAAGGAAACAAAATGTTATTCAGATATCATGGACGAACTGGTGAACCGCTTGGCCCTCCGCCTTAAACTGAACAAGGTCACAGGGACGGTCGTTCACCATGCGGCGCTCCTTCGCAAGCACCTTGAGCAACAGGGAATCAAGTCCGAATTGGTCAAGGGGTTTTGTGTGATCGAGGACACGAAAGAGGCCTGCGAGCACTTCTGGGTACGGGCCGAGGGCCTCGACCTGGACATAGGGTTCAGACTGGCTTCACTCAAAAATCCAGAACTTCTGGCCCTTAGACCCGTACTTCTGGAATTTCTTCCGCCTGGCTTGACCCGCTCTGATCTGGAGGAGATTCTGATTCGCGATGAAAATAATCGGCTTTACGATCTGTACCAAGCAGACCCCAAAGCATTTTGGCGCGAGGCTCCGAGAGACGTGGCATCCTTCCCCGTAAAGTAGGATTGGTGCTTTCATCTAACGACCCACCGCGCTTCGGCGACATACCCGCCACGGCCGCACTCGCGAGATCCAAAAAACTCATGGGTTTAGAGATCGGAGGCTGTTCACCCAGGGCCAAAAAGTTCTGGATCTTCTTTTCGATCGGGTTGGACTGCTCGAGCGCCGCATTAAATTCACTAAAGCACTCTTGGAGGAACGCCTGACCCTCGGTTGAACGCTGGGCCCGGTCGATACTCAATTCCTTGGAGATCTTCAGGGCCAGACGTTTCATGAGGATACCTGAACGAAGCGCGTTCGCCATCTTTTCGTTAATTTTCATGTATAATTGGATCGATCCAAGAATGCCAGTACCGGCAGAAAGGATGGCGTTCAGGATACTCACGTAGCGCTGACCCAAAAAGTCATTCAGAGAAATGGCCGTTAGTGCGTTGATCGATGACACGATCAGGATCGGAATATTAAACCGCGAAGACAAGTTGTGGTAGTACTGGTGGTCTTTATTAAAGTAAGTGGTGTAGGCGTTACACTGCCGCTCAATTTTAGACAGAAATTCCTCCTCCTTGTCGTGCCATGGATCCTCCTTCATCTTACTTGGTACTCCCTAAAAAAACTTGGAATCAGAGTCAAATTCGACCAGATCCCTGACGCGGTCGGGGAGCTTCATTCGGACTCCCCTGTAAACCATATTGAATACGGGATTACTATTTGTGATTTTGATCTTTTCGAGGAGGCCCTTGTCAGGACGCAGCTCGACCATGAGCTTGAGGAGATGTACGGCCGTCTCGGAATTGAGCTTCGATATCGGTACGCCCTTTAGGTTCAACTCGACAATCTCCTTGAGGCCGTGCTTCTCGACGTAGGCGTCGAGTTTCTGGACGACCGGCGCGACCGAGTCCATGAAGGCCTTCGTCTGCTCCGGGGTTACGGGCTGTTTCTCAATGTACCGACCACCCAGGAACTCGATGTGGAGATGCCGCCCCTGAGGGTAGAACACCAAGAGATCTTCTGCGCTCATCTTGTGTTTTTAGGGGCCTCTTTTTTTAAGTTGAAAATGTAAATGAACCTTGATACGGCGACTGGGTTTGCGACGTGGGGTCTGTACGTCCTTCTCGAACAGCACAAGGCCTACAGGGCGAGTTGGTGGGTCCACGCCATATGTATTATTTTTTCAATTTTGATCCTAAAATTCATCCCGGACATGGACATCCGGATACGAATTTTCATAGTCGTGATCCTTTCGTGGCATGTCGTAGATGTCCTAACAAACGCGATAGATGATGGACTAAAAAATGATGAACAAAGTAAATGCACGTTTACTGCATCAATCTCGAGCGACGCCGAGATCGCCGAGAACGTGCCGAGGCCGAGTTCGCCCGAGAAGGTCTCGACGTCGAGTTCTTCCGAGCGACCGATGGACGAATCGAAGCCCCTCGAGACATCTACATTACCCCCTCTGAATACGGGTGCGCAATGAGTCACGTCAGGGTCTGGCGCGACATGGTCACACGGGGTCACCAACGGGCCCTCGTATTCGAGGATGACATTGAGCTAGGCCCTAATTTTAGAACAAAATTAGACACGATCCTTCAGGAAGCAAATTTGATCCAAAATTGGGACATGATATTTCTGGGCTACATCACACCCATCATCCGAAGCCGCGTCACAAATTCCCTGTATGAGGGCCAACCCCTCGGGACTCATGCATACATAGTAAACCTCGAGTGTGCCCGGAAGCTCTCGGTTTTTGATCCAAAATTCATGAAGGTCGGGATAGACTTCCAACTGAACCGCATGCCTCTTAGGATCTTGTGTTCGAGTGAGATCTTGACGAGCCAGGGTGATATGGCGTCTCGTCATGGTCTTTTTCCACTCGCATCGGCCCTCGAGGGCGACATCGGGTGGAATCGCACACTTGACTTTGGTTTTTTCGCCCGGTGGATTTTTCAAAATGCCAAGACGACCCTTATTTTTTGGGCACTCTATTTTGTTCTCAAAATAATACGATCAGGTCCCGCATGAACCTGGGAAGGAACCCTCGGACCGCCTCCACGAGGGTATTGAAAAACGCACCCCCTCCCCGGACTTCACATTTTCGGAGCAAAATATGGGTCTTGGTGTGCTCGTAGACATTCCATATGATCCTCATCATGGTCACGGGTCGGATCTTTGTCATGTCAACCCCGTCGAGATCGGCTGAGCACGTCTGGGTCAAATTGTGTTCGTCGCACACATTCTGGATTCCGTCCAAGACTGGGTACAGCTCTTCACAGAAGGCGTCCGTCTCTTCGGACGTACCGGGTTGTAGTTCAAGGAGACGCGCCACATTAATTTCGACCCGAAGTATTTTAAGATCAAAATCTGGATCGAACCGGAGCCAGTCGCACCCCGTCATGAAATGGTCCGATTTTATAAAAATACGACAATGTCGCGGAAACACCGGGGGATCGCCAGGTATATGGTCCGATAAAGCATCCTGAATACGAACCCGGTGTTTGTGAGCTGGATCTCCTGAAGGAGTTTATCCTCGCGCGTGTACTCTACAACTTCCGAAACGATCTTCACGATCATTTTAAAGCGCTCGATCGTCACAAGAGGCGCCCCGAGAAGATCGGCCCGGATAATCATTCCTGTTGATTTTTCCCTGATTTCTTCGATAAGTGGCTTGAGGTCGTCGAGCGCGACGCCCTCTTCAGGATAGTCCCTCACAACGAGGGTGACGTGAGCCGTTTGCGACCCTTCGGGCCACTCGCACTTGATAAAATCCATCTATTAGGATCATAGATTTTATCAAATGGGTCGGGCTGCATCAGGTGGGGTTCGAACCCACGCGGTGAAAACACCACCAGATCTCCAAGTCAGTTGTGTAGCAACTGTTCTCCTTTAGGGTCACAGTCGCTTCGCGACTGGTTCTTAAGTCTGGCTCCTTGGACCAACTCGGACACTGATGCGGAGAACGGAACTTCCGTTCGACGATCCTGGTGGGTCTCGAACCCACAACCTCCAGCTCGCTCCACTCAAGAACTAAAATTCTTTCGTAGAAGGCTGGTGCACTATCCAATTGTGCTACAGGACCAGATGAAAAGCAAGGCTTTTCTTGTCCCCGGAGAGGCTCGAACTCTCGACTTCGGACTGTCCTCAGTCACAAGTGCTTCGCACTTGATCCATAAGATCCACACTCTAACCAACTGAGTTACGGGGACGTGGGGTTGGAGCCGCCGCTCCAATATACCAAAGGCTTTTTTCTTTAATAAGAGTAGATATGTCCGAGTTGACGCTCAAGGCGATCCGCTTATTGGGCGTGGCCTATGTCGGACTATTGAGCTTCGTACTCGCCTTTTTGTTTTCGCACTGGCTCGATAAGATCACGCCCGCGCTCGATAAGAAGAAGCCCAAGTGGCGGACGTTTGTCCAGGTCGCTTTTCAGTTCGGTCTTATAGGTGCGTTTGTTTACTTGTCACGTGGTTTAATAAAGAAGATCCCGTTCCCACTCGATGGCTTCGCTGGATATACACACCAAAACCTTGGGGAACTTAAGGCCCTTCCCCTGATCGTCTTCATCTTCATGTTTTTCCAGCGCAAGACCCAAGATAAGATGAAGTTCCTTATCGAGACCCAGAGCGTGATCCCTACAGCCGGGGTGAAGGTTCCGGTCTAAACCTAAAACATTCAAAAAGGTGGGGAGAAGGCCGGGAAATCGCCGAGAACTCATCGATCGTGTATTCGTCACCCATGGACCTGTTGCATTTGCCACAAATCGGACGGAGGTTGCTCAGATCTGTAGGGCCCCCTTTACTCTCGGGGATGTTATGTCCGACCTCGAAATTAAAGGGCGTCATTGTGTTCGTGCACCATGACACGAGACACTTATGTTTGAAGAAGCGATCGCCACACCACGCAAGCCAGACTTGCTCACGGAGTGCGGCCGGTATTTTAACTTTCATATATAGTCCTATTCGCTGTCGACTTTAAGTTTCGCGGCCCGACGTACATTCTTATTGCGAGAATTGACTTGCGGTTTTGGGGCGGCCCGCTCGGGTTTCGGGGACCACGACCACACGGGCCGGGTACTTACGTGACTGGCCGGCCGCGTGTTCACCTTGGTCGTGAACTTGGAACCGTGGAGGGCCCCGTTGATGCACCGACGCGGCAGACCTGTGAGCTGCTGAAGGCGCCTGACCGAAATCGGGCCGCGCTCCTTGAGGATCGCAAGCAGTTCAGGCTCGCGGTCCATTTGATGGATCAATGCCCAGAAGCTTTAACTTCTCGATGAACTCGGCATTTTCACCCTTCCCTGGAATCGAGTAGGCGCCAGAACGGACGGCCTCGACCTCGAGGCGCGACAGCGTCACGCCACCGAGCCGAAAGTCCTCGAAAGCCTCGCAAGTCATCGGGACAATTGGTTTGATCAGATCATAGACCTGCTTCGCCAGGTCCCTGATCTCCTTTTGGGCGTGATCCTCGATACGGAGTTCCAAAAAGTGAAGCAGGTTATGGAGGTTAATTTTCCAGTAAAATTCAGTGAATGTGCTCTGGGGTAGGTGCGTCCGGGCGAGCTCGCGCGAGACGCCCTTTCGGATCAGTTCGTCGTACGTGTGGAAGGCCAGATCGCACGAGGCCTTTTGCTTCAGAATCAGCATCTCACTACCTTCGTACGGATCCTCGCCACCCTGCCCACGGGTCATGGACTGCTTGCGGAGCTCGTCGGGTAAGAAGAAGCCCGTGTCGACCACCGAATACCGGGCCGACATCTCGTTCACGGATGCGGTCCGGTGCCGGAGCCACTGACGCGCCACGAAGATTGGCGCGCGTACGTGAAACTTGAACTCGATCATCTCAAACGGCGTCGTGTGCTTGTGACGCATGAGATAGCGGATCAGGGCCCGATCGTCGCTTACTGACTTGGTTCCGGCTCCATAAGAGACGCGTGCGGCCTGGACGATAGCCGCATCCGAGCCCATGTGATCCACGAGCCGGACGCTCATTTTGTAAAAATACGATGCGTTTTTTTAAGCGGGAAGTGAAGATGTATCTTCACGCGGCTTAAAAAAACGCTCCCGACAGGTTTCGAACCTGTGACCTTGAGGTTAACAGCCTCACGCTCTAACCAGCTGAGCTACAGGAGCACGGGCCGAAGCCCTCAGGTTCTAGCGTGGATCGAACACGCATCCCAGGATTCAGAGTCCTGTGTACTAACCATTATACTATAGAACCATTTTTCTGACCTGCCGGAATCGAACCAGCGACCTAAGGATAATTGACTTATCCGGAACAGACCCGAGAGCCTACAGTCCTTCGCTCTACCAATTGAGCTAAGGTCAGATTGTACTATGTAATAATTTAAAATTTCGTCCGATTTTACGCACACCGGGACTCGAACCCGGCCTTGAGCCTTGGAAGGGCGCTGTACTAACCCCTATACTATGTGCGTCTGGTGCATCGGACGGGATTTGAACCCGTGCAGCTTGCGCTAGCGGGACGTTCAGTCAGTCGCGAAGCGACTGTTCACACGGGAACGCGACTTGAATCCGCCTCCTTAGACCACTCGGACACCGATGCTAGGCCATCGGGAAAATTTTGCGGGCCGCGCTGAGGCGCGTCCGGCATCCTGGACAGTCCCGTTTGTTTTGGGTGCGGGACCAACACCCCTCGCAGGCCACGTGGCCACATGGGTCAAAAAACACGTCAACAAGTTTGTCCATACAAATGAAACAAGTAAACTTGGCGTACCTGTCCGCATTCGTCTCGGCCAAAACCTTGCGCTGCGCCTCAACCTTCCCCTTGATTTCCCCACATTGTTGAGTCAGGGCCGAGATGCCCTCGTCGGACTCGAAGTTGTCTATGAGATTCTCAAGCGTCTCCTTTAACTTGGGAGAATTTACATTCTCGAGCATCATTTTTAGAACATTTGCTTCTTCCTGCTTCTCGTTCAATAGAGCCAGAGAGCGGACGAGCTCGACCTGGTTCTGAGCAAACTCGAGCTTGAAGGTCCCCAGGGTCTCGGTAAAGTCGCGCCATCTCTGGTCGAGCTCGTATGGGACGGTTGGAATAGTGTCTCCAGGGATGGGCGGGCGTAGCAGTTCAGATAAGAGGCCGGCCGGGTCTATATACGCAAAGTTCATTTCATTTTTAAAATAAAAATATCCTTAAGTACTAAAATGGCTCGCCTTTTGAGTGATATTATTACGCTGATACTCGGCTTTGCGCTCGTACTGTTTGGCCTGCAGCCTATGCTCCAGCCCGAGGTGCGCCGGGATTACTCGGAGGTGATCAAGAACACGATGCTCGTCATTGGTGGCCTGTTCCTGATGTACTACTGGAACGTGAACACCAAGGCCAACTTTGCGCCCTGAAGAAACACCCCTTTGGTTGAGGGGGTGTGTAATGCTTCTGCATGAAAACATAGACGGCCCAACCGAGGTCACCCTCAAGTAGTCTCCGGGCCTCGCTCGCAATTTCGGATGAAAATTCAGAGGCCATAATTTTCAGGAGGCGCTCGACGTCCTCTTGGGCCAGATCCCATGCGATCGCCGTCTCCAGGAGTTCCAGAGCCGAGTTCGTCTGAATGGTCTTCAGGCGACTTGCGTAGTCACTGAGTTGCTTGTTCCGGACCTGATCCAAAAGCTCCTCGATCGTCAGATCGGGACTTCGGGTCGAGAATTCTTTCATAAGTTGAGGGCCGGACATTATTTTGCTTTTATATAGTAATGGCGGCCGACTTTAACATGCTTTTCTTTGTCCTCTTTGTCCTCTTACTCGCGGCCCTGTCGATCTCGAACTTGGTCGCGGCCCAGTCCAAGCAGTACGCCAAGCCGGGTCAGATGTATTTCGGCCTGCTCTATATGGTCGGTGCCGTCATTCTGATTGTATATAAAATCAACAATCCTTAGAAAGAAAAGATGAAGTGTCACCTCGTTGGATACATCGAGGGTGTCTGGGTCTCCAAGTCGGCCCATCTCGAGAATATTATGAAGCGAATCGCTGAAAGGTGTGGGTTCACAGTCGTGTCCCAGGCTTTTCACCAATTTGAGCCCCATGGTACAACGGGCGTTCTCGTCCTGGCCGAGAGTCACTTTTCGGCCCACACGTATCCCGAGGATAATAAAATTTATATCGATGTGTTTTGCTGTTCACCTTATTTTGATCCGGAATTCTGCATCGTGACGATCGAAGAGGAGTTTGCGGCCCTGAATGGCCACTGGAACGTGCTTGATCGGCACTAAACCTCCTTCATGAATCCATTGCGATCGGCCGCCGGACGGCCGCCGTCCAGCTTCGTCTTGAGCCAGCAGTGGTTCTTGGAGGGCGCGCGGATGAAACCGGTGCATCCGCTCGTACGGGCACATTCCTGGGCGCATGCTCCCGGACCGCCGCTCATCTCCTTGATGTCATTGTAGGGATAGTCGTATCCCACGCTGATGCGCGTGAAGCCGTCTGTCTGGAAACCCGACTTCTTGGGGACCATGTATCCGAGCAGGAGGCCGAAGAAAAAGGCGATGACAAGCAGAGTATAGTTCATTTGATAGCTACAATGAATTTAGTTTCGATCCCAGGGACCTTGAACGTCCTTGGGGCCGAAGCCCGAAAGTAAACTTTCTCAGCTGGAGCCCGTTTTGATTTTTGAATTTCGCTCGCGAAGCAGTCACGAGTGTTACACACTCGGTCCGTCTAGTTGGAGAAGGCCAGGCCGCCCATGCCAGACTGGATGCGCAGGATGTTGTAGTTCACCGCGAACATCTTCTGCAGGGGCGTGGTGTAGCCGCTCTTCATGTTGATCGCCACCTGGGCGTTGTCAATACGAGAGAAGTTGCACGTGCCCGTGGGCTGGTGCTCCTCCGGCTGCAGCGCGAAGGAGTACACGTAGATACCCGGGTAGGGCGTGCCGCTGTGGTACACGTACGGCTGGTACTGGTTGAAGTACTTGCCGATCTGCTCCTTGAAGCGGTCCTGGCCGTTCAGCACCAGCTTGAAGTTGTACAGAGGGCCCACCTCGCAAGAAGAGGCCGTGGTCGTGTTGGACGTGCCCTCCTCGACCCAGCCGATGTTGGAGGTCAGGGTGCCCGCCGTCGTCGACGCCGGGGCGATGTTGGAGAACAGACGGGGCGCGCCGGCCGTGTGGGGCAGCGCCGAGTACGAGGCCGTCGGGTGCGTGTTGCACGTCACGTTCACGTTCTGAGCGCTCGTGGAGAAGTTCCACATGCTGTTGGTCGCCGTGGAGGTCGTGTTCTGGTAGCACCAGATCAGCTCCTTCACCGGGTGGTTGTAGGACAGACGGATCGTCTGGGCGCCCGGGTTGCCCGAGGCCGTGATGGAGTCGCCACCGGTGTGCTGCACCTGCTCGATCAGGTACTCGTGGCCCTTCTGGGCGAAGCGGCGGCGCTCCTCCGTGTCCAGGTACACGTAGTTGGCCCACACCTCGAACACCGGGCTGGAGGAGCCGAAGTAGCTCGAGAAGGTCGCCGTCAGGTCGAAGTCCAGGCGGACCTCGTGGTACTGCAGGGCAATCAGGGGCAGGAACAGGCCCGGGTTGCGGTTGAAGAAGAACAGCAGGGGCAGGTACACGTAGCAACGGTTCGTGCCGTCGGACGGCAGGGGGTTCGCGCACGACGTCAGCTTGCCGTAGTTGATCTTGTCAGACTCGGACAGGAACACCTCAGCGTACAGACGGAACCACGTCTGGTAGTGCTTGTCGATGCGCTGACCACCGATCGTCAGCTCCACGGCCGCGATCGCGCGCTCGGCCACCCAGCAGGTGTCGAAGCCGGCGTTGTTGGACGTCAGCACCGTGGCGCTGGACGGCACCAGGGCCACGTACATGTCGCCGACCAGATCGCCGTTGCGGGCGATCGTCACGGACACACGGCCGCTGTTGGAGGGCGTGCCGTTCACCGTCTGCTGAATGTTCTCCATCGCAAAGTTGGTGTGACGCTTGTACACCGCCTGGAAGAAGGTCACCTTAGGCTGACCCGTCAGATACACATCCTGAGCACCGTAAGCAACCAGCTGCATAAGACCACCCGCCATTTGTACTAGTACTCAAGAAAAAAATTTTGATCGAACCACAATACGCGCTTAGTTCGAGAAGACCAGACCGCCCATACCCGACGCAATCTTGAGCACGTTGTAGTTGACCGCGAACATCTTCTGGATCAGGTTCGAGGGCACACCCGTCTTGAGGTATACGGAGACCTCGGCCTGATCTATGCGGCTGAAATTACACGTGCCGCTCGGCTGGGTTTCCTCAGGCTTGAGGGCGAACGAGTAGACGTAGATGCCCGGGTACGGAGAACCATCGTGGTACTTGTACGGCTGGTACTGATTAAAGAACTTGCCGGGCTGCTCGATGAAGCGATCCGTACCGTTCAGCATCAGCTTCAGCTTGTGGAGCGGGCCAACCTCGAAACCAAAGGCCGTGTTGGCCGTGCCCGTGTTCGGCAAGCCGGCCTCGAGCCAGAACGTGTTGCCCGTGAGGACGTTGGACTGGAGCGCCACGTTGGCACTCGACGTGACATTGCTATCCGAAACGGAGATGTTCGACGTCACAAACAGATTGGCATTCAGAACGGACGGGACATACAGAACCGGCGAGCCCGTCTTGTGGGGCTCGAGCAACATCGTGCCCTGAGCAATCTTGTTCACGTCGATCGTCACGTTCACGTTCGACACGCTCGAGGAAAAGTTCCACATGGCATTGCGGTTCGTGGCTGGGGAAGGGTCCTGATAACACCAGATCAGCTCCTTGACCGGATGATTGTAATTCAGGCGGATAACGGCCGGGCTGTTCTCGTTCGTCGAGCCGACCGGGTCACCCGACACGTGCTGGACCTGCTCGATCAGATACTCGTGGGAACCCTTGGCGTACCGCTCACGCTCGGCCGTGTCCAGGTACACGTAGTTGGCCCAGACGCCGATCGGGTTCGTGCCAAAGTAGCTGCTGTAGGTCGAGCTGAGGGTGAAGTCGATACGGATCTCGTGGTACTGGAGGGCGATGATCGGAAGGAACATACCCGGATTACGGTTGAAAAAGAAGAGCAGGGGCAGGATGACCTGGGCCGTCGACGTCTGACCGACGTTGTTCGGCACGGCCAGGGAAGTCAGCTTGCCATAGTTGACCTTCTTGGTCTCGTTCAGGAACACCTCGGCGTACAGACGGAACCACGTCTGATAGTGCTTGTCGATCGACTGGCCACCGATAAACAGCTCGACGGACGAAAAGGCCCGCTCGGCCACCCAGCACATGTCGTTGCCCGAGTTGTTCGTCGTCAGCTGAGAAGCGGACGTGGGGGTCGGCGTCAGGGCCACGAACATGTCGCCGACCAGATCACCCGAACGGGCCAGAGTCACAGACACGAGGCCACCGTTACCCCCGGCACCCGAAACCGTCTGCTGAGAAGTCTCCATCGCGAAATTCGTGTGGCGCTTGTACATCGACTGAAAGAACGTCACCTTGGGTTGGCCCGTAAGGTAAACGTCCTGCGCGCCATAAGCGACCAATTGCATCAAAGCGCCCCCGGGCATTTTAATATAGGGTGCGAAAAAGTTCCAGGCCGAAAATATCCAGTCCTAGTACAATGTCTCGTGTACCCCAGAAATCCGTGCCCGAGGATGACCCGGTCGAGGAGTTCGACGAGGACGATGAGGAGCTGGACATGGGTGACGATGAGGGTGTCGATATGTTCGAGGCCCTCGGGTCCCTGCTCGCGACCGAGGATGGTGAGACGATCGCGACGACCCTGGTCAGCCTGAAGGATGCCACCGAGAAGATTGCGGCCGGCATCGAGATGCAGAACAAAATTATGGTCAAGATTCTGTCCGAGTTGAAGAACGTAAAGTGCGGGTGTGCATCTCCGGCCGCTCCAGTCGCTTAAAAAAGTCTAGCGCCATTTTAGCAATGGCAACCAAGGGGGTCCACACAAAGGACAAGAAGACGCCCGATCAAGATGTGAGCGTCTACCAGAAGCAGATCAGCTCCTGGACCCTCGAGGACCTCGAAAACCGCCTCCTTGCGTGTGAACGCAATTTGCACCTTGATATCCAAGGAAGTGGTCCGGATTGCCGGAATGAAATTTTCAAAATTTTGGCCCAAAAATGGCTCCCGGCAAGCCCTGAGCGGGACGTCAACGGCCTCCCCGTCAACATCGACAAAGAGGATCTCGATCGTATGCTCGTGAATCAGCGGATCGCCGTAAATGTTGCCGGGTACATGCTGGCCCGGGCCGAGGTTCTCGAGACCCTGAAGCACGAGACGACCGACATTAACGGTCACAGTATGTCACTCGAGCGTCGAATCCGTCGTTACAAGCGAGTCTACAAGGAGGTCGTGAAGAAGTTCATCGAGAACGACCCCCAGTTCAAGCTCTTCAATCGGCCACTCGACGAGGACGCCGAGGTTGACTTTGACATCGACAAGGACGCCAGCGCCTACCAGAAGCTCCTGGTTCACATGTTGTCCCGGGCCTATAGTCAGGGATTCCGTCGGTACCGTGATCAGTGCTGCAAGGAGATTATGTCGGGTCGGTTCTCGACCCGAGCCTGGCGGCCGGTCAAGGAAATCAAGGAGTTCGTGTACGACGAGACCCAAAAGGAGGACAATCCCGAGATGTGGATGAATCTGACGAACCGTGGAAACATGGCCTCGGACGTCATCAAGCACCTGACAAACTGCAAGGACATCCAGTTTCCCGAGATTCGCAAGGACCGTCACGTGTGGTCTTTTCAGAACGGGCTCCTCGATGCGCGCCCGACCGATGATCGTCAATTTACGTTTTACAATTACGGGTCCCGCGAGTACAATGAGCTTGACCCGTCACTCGTAAGCTGCAAGTATTTTGATCAGGAATTCGACCCGTACGAGGACGTCGAGGACTGGTACGATATCTCGACGCCGAATATGCAGAAGGTTCTGGATTACCAGCGGTTCGACGAGGACGTGTGCCGGTGGATCTACGTGTTCATGGGTCGGCTGTGTTTCGACGTAAATGAGCTCGACGGCTGGCAGGTGATCCCGTTCCTCAAGGGTATCGCCCAGTCGGGCAAGTCGACCCTGATCACGAAGGTGGCCCGCAAGTTTTACGAGTGCGAGGACGTGGCGACCCTGTCCAACAATATTGAGAAGAAATTCGGTCTCCAGAGCATTTACCGTGGGTTCATGTTCATCAGTCCGGAGATCAAGGGCGACCTCCAGCTTGAGCAGGCTGAGTTCCAGTCGCTCGTGTCAGGCGAGGATGTCAGCATCGCCCGAAAGAATGAGACGGCCCTGAGCATGCAGTGGAAGACGCCCGGAATTCTGGGTGGAAATGAGATCCCGAATTGGAAGGACAACTCGGGCTCGATCCTGCGCCGTCTGGCGACTGTGAATTTTGGTCGTCAAATCGCACCGGACGTGTCGGACCCGCATCTCGAGGACAAGCTCGAGGTCGAGCTGCCCGCGATCCTTTGCAAGTGCCTGCGGGCCTACCTGGATTACTCGAAGCGCTACGCCGACAAGGACATCTGGAACATCTTGCCCAAGTACTTCAAGCAGGTCCAGAGCCAGGTGGCGACCGTCACGAACTCGCTCCAGCACTTCCTGTGCTCCGAGAAGTTCAAGTTTGGTTCGGACCTCTTCGTACCTCAGAAGGTTTTCGTGGCCCAGTTCAACCAGCACTGTCGCGAGAACAACCTGCCCCAGTGTCGCTTCAACCAGGACTTTTACGCCGGGCCGTTCAGTTCGCGCGAGCTCGAGGTTCGTGTCGAATCGAAGGTGTACCAGGGCCAGGCTTACTCGACGCAGCCAATCATTTACGGTCTGGACTTCAAGAATGACGAAAATTAAAATGTGTTCAAATATTAGACACAATGCCGGGGAACACCCCCAGAACCGCTGCAGCGCGAAAAATTCAGGCTCTTTTTCGCCGAAAGCGCGTATTTTCAAATAAACCAATTGAGGGGACTATGATCAAAGTGTCCAGGCCTAAAATCACGGCCCAGATCGTGTCCATCAAGACGGCGGTCGACATCGGGGCCGTGTTTGACAAGGCCCCCACGGGGTTCACCGAGGTGGCCGGATATGACCGGACGTTCCGCAAGCCGGTCGCGCGCTACGTGACGGGATCTGGGTGGATCGGTGACGCCTTCGGAATCAAAAAGGTCCTGGCCAAAAAGGGCAAACAGACGGTGTCCTTGACGAGCGACACCGTCGAGGTTCTCGGTGCCGGGAACTTCGAGGCGGCCCTTTTGGCGTGCGTTAAAAACGGATGGGCCCCGCGATCCCTGCTCCGGGCCGAGCCGACTTACAAAAAGATTGATGGACAATTCAATGTGAATAAAGACTTTGTGCTCGAGGAACTCGCGAGTGAACTCAAGGGTCTGCCCCCATCTTTCGGACCCGAGGTTAGACCATTCGAACCCGAACTCTTTCCAGCCGTCGTCTTGCGTTTAAAGAAGCTCGGGTGGACCTATCAGTTTTTCAAGAATGGGACCGTCCTGTTCTCCGGTCTGAAACACCCGAAGGACCTCGATTTAGTTCCGGAATTGTTCAAGAAGTTCTTTACTGACTTTGGAGTCTCGACACTCGTGTTCGCGGGCACGTCCCCTCGGATCGGCATGCCAAAAGCCGCCCCTCGTGGGAACAAATTAGCCGAGCGTTATAAACTCGCTGGCACGTGGAACCGTCTCCGCCCAGCGCCCGACGGGTACTACATCCGTCCGGGCACGGACGGCAAGCCCCGTCTTTATCCATGGATCCTGTTCGAGCGCCGCGGGGGCGGCTTCTACGGGGAGTTTGGTGAGGTTCACCGGGAGAACGTGCCGATCCGCAAAATGAACCTCAAGGCGGTCGCACCCAAGGTTGCCGCGGCGTTCAAAAAGGCCGGTCGGCCCATCCCTGCTGCGACGGCCAAGGTGTTTGCGAATGCCGGGTACCCGCTGAACACCAACGAAAACGAAAACGGTGCGGGCCCAGTGACTGGACACGCGAACCGTCGTGCGCCGTCGTGGAATGCGACCCGCAACGGCTTTTACGTCCGTCCCGGGCCAGGTCAGCAGCCCTACTGGTTCAAGATCCCCAAGGGTATCGCGTCGGGGCGCAAGACGGTCATCTCGACCTACACAAAGGCCGGGCGGAACATCCCCAAGGCTGTCCGTAACATATTTAAGATTGGAAATAACGTCCAGACGGCCGGAGAGGCCCGGGTTCATCGTGTGGTCATGGGCCTCGACGGAATTTTGCGCATAAATAATCGCCAGGCGACGCGTCTCACCAAGAAGGAGCTCTTGGCAATCGCCCGCAACATGAACATCCCCGAGGCCAATGCCAAAGCCACCCCGGCCACGCTCATTGAGCGGATCAGACGCAAGGCGAATGTGGGCCAACGTCCGAACCGCACGTATGACGTGTTGGTCAATGGGATGTTTTACAAGTTTTTAAATGCGGGCCGGCTCGAGCGGACGACCGGTGCCGGTATTCGCACGACCCGCAACTGGACGACGATCCCGGTCGCCGAGCAGAACAAGCTCGCCGCTGCGATCATACCCGAGAATATCCGGGCCGAGTGGAACGGTGTGGCCAAAGCGAACCGATTCAATACGCTCCGGGCCGTTCTGGCCTCCAAGAAGCCCGCCAAGGTGCCGAGCCCGCCACGCCCGGCACCCACCCCTTCACCTTCGAGTGCCTCGTCGTCCGTGAACAACAATACGACCCGCGAGCTCGAGTATGCGGTCCGCCTGGCCGAGAACCTCGGAAATGCGTACAAGAATGGTAACGAGAGCAACTTTTTGAAGATTTACAAGGCCCTCCCCCTTGGGAAGCGTGGAAAGGTGCCACTCAAGGCGAATGTGAACCGGGCCTACAAGAAGTTCGTCAAGGAGACAAAGGGGCTGCGCAAGAACGAAGGACCCCGGGCAGCCTACCGCGCCCGGATCACCGTCCCGAACTGGATGCCTACCGCCAAGGCCAACTCATACAAGAATTTTGTTACAAATTTGGTACTCGCAAAACCCAAGAAGTCCCAGAAGGACATCAAGGCCGCGGTCCGGGCCTGGATGAACCGCGAAGTACCCCAGAGTCCAGCCAGAGCCGCCCGAAATATCGAAAACATGGTCACGGGTGAGATCCGCCACGTGCCCGCCTACGCACCTGTGCGCCGCCCGACGCCCAACATCCCTAAACGCACTTGAGGAGGTCGAACACCTTGTGAAGAATGTTGTACAGCTCAATTTTGTTCTTAATTTCGGCCGGCCGGACAATCTCCATCTCGATCTGGTACGTCGTGTCCTCGTCTGAATCCTTGTCCTCGGGCGTCCCCTTCACGATCGACATGTCGATCGAAAGGTTCTTACGAACAAAAGACCAACGCTCCTTGGTCTTTTGCTCGGTGCTCGTCTCCTCCCCATCGTACTCGAACGGGTCCTCGGTCGAAATGCCCAGACGAACATCCAGATTCTGACCCGGAAGCTCCACGTCATCCACCTTGACGCGCTGCTTGATCTGGCCAACCTGCTCATCGGTCGCCTCATCGATCGTCAGACGCTTTCCGCCCTCGAAATAGTACACCGTCGAGTTTGTGTGATTCTTGGCCTCCCAACCCTCGTACTTGTTCAGGGCCCGCAGGACCTTCTGGAAGGTCTCGGGGCCGACGTTCGTGTCGAAACGTGACCCGGCCCGACGACCAAACCGGATCTCAACCTCGACGTTCTCGCGAGTCTGGTGGGCACTGATGATGCTGTCCCACTTGTCAAAGAGAACCTTGGCCATGGGGTTGGCGTTCGGTGCGATTTCCATTTATAGAAGAAACGTGTAGTCTCTCTAAGGCGGAATGCGCGGACTTTACAATCTGGGCAACACGTGCTATTTTAACACTGCTGTTCAGGCTTTGGCCCATGTACCACCCCTGACAAAACACTTTTTTGCGGCCGACCTGGACCGGTGCGCATGCGCCGTCACCAAGGAGTACCAAAAGGTCGTAAAACAACTCTTTATTAAAGGACAGACGGACCCCGTAAGCCCCGGGGACCTCCTCGGGGCCTTTCGGGTCCGGTTCCCCGAGTTCGCAAACGGCAGCCAACACGACAGCCAGGAGGTTGTCCTGCTTCTGATTGACGTGTTCGAAAATTCACTAGGCAAAGAATTTGTGTCTGAAATTTTCAATGGTGAAGACGTCCAGGAGACTTCATGGTCCGGTGGCCTATCCCTGATCCGGAACCCCTTCACGACAATGATCCTCGACGTCATCGAACCGTGCCGGCTCAAAGATCTCCTCGACGATCGGTCCGGCCCAATAAAGGTTGAAAATTACACCGACAATGATGGGACGACCCATGATCTGGCTGAGGTCCGTCGGGTCGTCGGTCGGTGGCCCAAGATTATCTGCTTCTCGTTCTCTATGTATGATCACAAATTTCCGATTGAAATTCCACTCGAATTCGAGGGCCGCAAACTTTTTGCGTGCGTCATCCACATGGGGATTCGTCAGGGGGGCCACTATGCCCTTCTCGTAAGGCGCTTTGATCAGTGGTACATCAAGGACGATGAACAGGTCAGACAGATCCCGAAGGTTGAGAATTTACGAGGCGAATTCTACATGGCATTTTACAGGCCCTGAAACTCTGAGAGTTGGATATTTTCCCGCAGGTTGACGATCGTTCGGAAATAGGTCCGCCGGTTGTTCGGGTGGGTCTTGTCGGTCCGGACCTTCTCGACGAACCACCCGACCGGTCCGTATCCGCACTCGACGATGGACCTATCGGGCAGGTCCGAGGGCACAAGGTGCAGTTCGGCCTCCTTGTAGGGAACTCCCCGATCCTGGACAAACAGCTCATTCTTATTGCGCAGCTCAAAGTCGATCGTGATGCGCTCACGCGGCTTCCACTTGAACATGGTCTCGTGGGTCCCGGTCCGGATCGGCTCCTGGACCGGAGTGAACACGAGGCCGTCCGTCTCATAGTCGAACGAATTTAGGTCCGGAAATGTCTTGAAGTCTCTCAAATCGGTCATGACCTTGACCCGGACCTCAAACGGGGCCGTAGCCGTCTTAATGATGGTCTTGACAACTGACCGGGCCTTATCGAGCCGCTCGTTGAGTGGACGATCCAAAAGGCTCTCACCCTTGACCATCACGGCGTCGTGAACTACAAAGGCCATCTTTTCATTTTTCAGTTTCACGAGTTCTCCATCGAGCAGAGTATCCTTGGGGATCCGGATCTTGACTGGTTCACAGTGAAAGGCCCTATTCACTATGAACACGCCACTCGCGATGCTCAAAAGAAAGAAGCGGACGCCATCAGTCTTTTCACACACGAAATAGGGCTGCCGGGAAAGCAAGGGGAAGTGCCTCCGCTCGATCGAGACGGGTTGGGGACCCGGAAATCTATCCGGGTCGGTGGTTTTCCAGGCGGTCCGGATAAATTCCCGGACCTCCTGCATTTTTGGTTGCTAATTCAGAGCCTCAAGTCTCTAAGGGGCCAGGGCGACACCGGAAGCCTCGAGGATATTTCCAAAACATTCATGAACATAGTGACACACGACCAGTGCCTCTGACGCGACACCAATTTTGATGCCTATACGGGCCAGTGTCGAAAACATCTCTTCATTATTATCCAATGGGAGCTTCACCAGATCCTTGCCTCCACGGATCTTCTTATCGACCGGCTTGGCGTCCATGACCCATACGCGCGCGGCCGTCTTGGCGCACTCGTACAGACCCGGTGCGAGCTTGCGACCCGCCTCCGTGTCGAACGTGAGACCGCGCTGACTGGCCGGCTCGGTCGATCCGGCGCGCGTCTTGCGCTCAAACAGGCCCCAATCGATACCTTCCCGGACCGATGGGAAGACGAGGACCTGTACGCCCTTGTCGAATGGGTCCAGAACCTTGGGGAGCATTTCATTATTCAAATTCGTGCCGTAGTCCATCCAGAAGATGCGCTCACCCGTCTTGATGAGCTTGGGCAGGCTCGACTTGTCCTCGACGAAATGGATTTCGAGATGACACCCGCGCATCATACAGAGCCCGTGGATGTTCATCATCGTGTGAAGGGTCGTCGCGCTGATCGACCGGTTCCGGGTCACCGCGACTACATGGAGGACGGGCATTATTTAACTACTGTTTAATATCCTTAAGCCGCTCCTCGAGGTTTCCGATGAACCGGATATTTCCGACGTGGCCCAGGACCGTCATGACGTCCGCATAAATCTTGCCGTCCATCTGCTGCCAACGCCGGCAGAACGCATAGTCCTCAGACAGGTACCGCTTGGACACGGGGTCGATCATACAATCAAACACGGCAAAGTACTGGTCCAAGTCGCGATTCTGATGGTCGTTGTTGCACAGGAGCTCGGGGTACCGCTCGTGCATCTTGGTGAATACGTCGCGCTTGATGAGCATGAAACCGGTCGGGCCGTCCAGGACCTCTGCGAACCCATCCTTGATGGGCGTGTTGGCGTACCTGAAATTCATGACGAGCGACGAAGCGACCCGCGAAAGGTCCTTGCCCGTGTTCCCCGCCTTGACGTGCGCATCGACCGAATCCCACATGACGCACTTCTTGGGATAGGCCGCGACGGACACATCGTGACCCGAGCGAATGAGGCGGATAACCGACTCTGGATCAAAGTGGATGTCGGCGTCGATGAACAGGAAGTGGGTCGCCTGCGTCTTTTGATAAAAGCGGGCCACGGCGAGATTCCGGGCCCGATGGACGAGCGACTCGTTCTCGGTCGTGTCGAGCATCATCTGGATGCCATTGGCTGCACACGTGCGCTGGAGACGAAGCATGGACTCGGCATAAGCCTGGAGACAAACACCGCCATAACACGGCGTGCTTACGAAAAGAATGATGGGTGTGCTCATTACAATACACTGTTTCAAGTTCCTTAAGTCTTCAATTGGGACTTGACTATTCCCTCAATTTTTCCAAGGGTCGGCACAGACACGTCGCAGATCTTGCAAATCTCAGCCTTGTTCGGCGCGAACCCCGCGTCGCTCAGGACTATGAACATGACCGTGCACACGACCGCCTTGGGCGTCCGACCCATAAGCTCGACACAATCTTCGAGTTGCCGGCAGATGTTCACAATTTTCATCCTAATTTTGCCCCGGGCCGCCTCGGGCACACACGTGACGTCATTGAAAAATCTGGGCACGAGATCCGCGGGCGTCGTGACGTGGACCTTTGTCTCAGGGACCTGCTCTTGGTACATGTCGAACGTCCGACTCAGGTCGCGGACCGGGATCCCGAACGCATCGGCAATCTCCTGGGTCGTGCGGGCCACCCCAAACTCCCTACAGGCCTGGAAGATGCAGTTCGCCTTGATACCGTTCCGAACGGCCCCGCGGGTCAAGACGGCCTCGTTGAAGGCCCGGTACTTGATCTTGGCCTGGTACATGACCGCATCCGGAAGCTTGAGAACGCCCTTGCCGATCTTCTCAAGATCCTCATAGGCGTGGAACAGGGCCCGGTCCTTGTGGTTCATCATTGAATGGAAATTGATACGGGCCAGACGTTTCTGTGAGTACGAAGCCTTCCAGTTGACGTTCATCACGGTCCCTTGGCCCCAGCCGGCCGAAAAGTGATCCGTGTTCACGGGGGCGCCGACGCGCGACTTGTCCGTGACGGTACCCGAGTCATCACAGCCCGATCGCCACTCGGGTTCATCCGATATGAAATATGACTCGACCGCACCGCACTCTGTGCATACCGGGAGATCGTCATCGACCCCGAACGACTTGAGTCCGCCACAGGAGGCGCAGTGAAATTCGAGATCGCTCGTCGAAGCTTCGGAACAAGCTTCAGGCTCAGAAGACCTGAGAGAATCAAATAGGGCCCAGCTGCGTTCGATTTCCATTGATTAGGGTCAATGGGGTGCGCCCCCCTGGCCTACAGAAAACCTGTTTTTTTAGTAATGAGCGCTCCCGCCCAACCCCCTGTGATTGATACCCTGAAGCGTGCGACGATTCAGGACATCAAGACAAAGTCTTTCTTTAACATCTTTAACATTGTGGCCGTCGTGGCCGTCCTAGTGATTGGCTATTTCCTGTACAAGAAGTTCAACGAGAAGTTCCGTCAGGGCGCGATCCGCGTGTCGATGCCCGAGCCGGCTTCGGCCGTAGAGCAGGTCGCGGCCGTTTCGGCACCTGTGGTGGTCCAGGAGGAAGAGGAGGTTCCGGACGCCAAGGAGGACTGAGACCAGTTGCGTAGCAACTGTCGCCCTCGGTCTCACGTCCAAATGGAATCCACGACGCGCCACTCAAGGCACTTTGCCGCATCCATGTAAACGTCCCGCTTGAGCAGCTTCTTCAGGTCCCGCTCGGGGATCCGCGTTTCGCGAATATAAATATCCTTAAATCGCTGCATAAATTGTTCGAGATTTTCCATCTGGTCCTTGAAATCCTCGAACTTTCCCCAGGTCCCGTCCATGTTCAGTTGGTGGATGAGCACGTAAGAGTTCTCGGTCACGTGCCGAGTACGGCCACCGAGGAGTAGGAAGGTTGCGGCCGATGAGCACACGCCATCTGCGATCGTCCGGACCTTGCACCGCCGAATGGATCGGAGACAGTCCATACCGCTCAGACCCGCGTGAAGATCCCCACCGTCCGATCGGATCCAGACCCTGATCTCGGGCCGCGAACGAATTCCGAGATCAAGGTGCTTGTGGAGCAGCTCCAGCTCGAGCTTCTTGATCTTCATATTCAGTTCAAGAATTGTCGTTTCGCACACCTCACAGTGGAAGTAAATGTCCGAGCCCTGGACCTTGACGAAGGACTCCTCGGCCTGACACGGACACTCGGTCGTCGCCATTGATACTCTCGCGCACGCGATCTCTAAGTGTCCATCAGGGCCTTTTTGATGACCGCGACCGTCCGGGCCTTCATCTTCCGCAAGGGGCTCAGATGATTCAGAACATCTATGTCCTGCTTCTGAAATTGATAATCCCTGAGAGGTTCATATATACCATGCTCGGCGTACTCACGGAGGACCAGTAATTCATCGAGTGTTAGGGTTTTGCCCGGGGTCCTTGAGGCCATGAGACTGATGCGTTTTGTGCGCATGCACATGTTCTGGTACTTGGTCCAGGTCGATCCGGGTCGTAGGGGTGGGCGGAGTGTGTGACCTATTGTCGCGGCCGGGAGGATCGTCCCGAATACATTGTAGTACGGGAAGAGTTCCCAATCACCCGCGTAAACTTTTGTCTCGAACAGATCGGCACTGCTGAAGAAATCGGCCGTGAGTGCATGGTCACAGGTTTTTGAATCGACATAATTTTCGTGCAAAATTGAGGCGACATTCCCTGGTTCCTGTACAGCCTGGCCAATGTAGTCGACCGGATTTGACCGGGAGTACACGGACACGAGATCCGTCACAAATTCCCTAGGACCCTGAAAGTCGTCGGGTGCGTCACCCGCGAAGTTCAGGCTTCGGATAACAAACCTAAGGTCACCCTTGGCCATGGCGATCACTTGATCGGTCGCATCCGGGACGATCCGACGGATGGTTTCGGCAGTGGGTACAGGGAATTCCCATGTCACAATTTCAAAACTAAATTTGACAGGGACCTGGGACACGACACAGAATATTCCATTGGTTGGAGGTTTCGTAATTTCATTCAGGCCGATGAGGTCCTGGACGCACTCGTACTCGTCCAGAATGACATGGGTCTCGGTCCCCTCAATTTTGCTCAAAAAATCGACGGTTGTCTGGCGGCTCCGAAGAATTTCGGCCGTCAATTCAACATGGGGTTGGAGGGCTCGGGTCACGGTCCAGGTTTTGCCTATACCCGATTTTCCCAGGACGCACACGGCCGGCCCGAGCTTCGTAAATTCAAAGTCATTTTTTTGTCCGACATTTTTAGTAAGGAAACGATCCATGGCGCAGAGTGAAGATGGCGAGGAGGAATCCCTTACGAAACAGGTTCTAAATATGCTCCTCGAAAATAACGCAATACGGGATACGGCGTTCCCTTACCTTACAGGGTACCTGGTTTTTAACATAGTGATCCTGGTTCTTCTAATTTATATCTCTGTAAGAATTAGCATACGATGAGCGATCCTGTGAGACTGATGCGTTCGCGGGACGGCGTGCATAAATTTAGAGCCTTATTTCCAAACGGGAAGTCGGTCCGGTTTGGACTAAAGGGATATTCGGATTACACTATTCATAAAGACCGTGAGCGTATGAAGCGGTACCTGACGCGGCATGGAGGGCGCGGCGGAGTCCGCTCGCGCCGGGAAAATTGGGGCCGGTCCGGGAGGTACACGGCCGGGTTTTGGTCTCGGTGGGTCTTGTGGTCCAAGCCAAGTTTACGCGCGGCCGTAGCTCAGACCAGCAAGGTTCTTGGTCGACGCATTAAAATGGTCTGATTTTAGGAGCGGCGTTAACGCGTTGCACGAGCGTGCCGTGGGCTCTATTCGCGGCGTTACGCATTTGTTTGATCGCCGCGTTGGCGGCGGGTCCGGGTCCGAGACGCGCTCTGATCTCGTTCTCGGCGCGCTTCAGACCGGCATTCTTCATCTGATTCATTTTCGCGACGGCAAGTTTTTTGGCCTGATTCTGGGCCCGGTTCGCCAACAAGCGAGCCTGGTTCAGGGCCACCTTTTTCGCGCGGTTCGTTGCGGCCGCGCCAAGCTTTTTGGCAAACATACCGGCTACGGCTGACATTTGGTATTTTGCTATATTAAAATTCCATGGGCTGTGTCGTCGAGGCGGCCTGTGACATTGCCGCACTCAGAGTCGCGAACGCCTCGGGCGTTCGGCGCACATCGTAGTTCATCGTCGCGGCCGGAGCGATACCGATCGAGCCGGCCTCGGCGAACGCATCCTGATTGGCGCCCAGGTACACAAAAGTCCAACCGTCGCGCTGGCGCCCCTCGATCAGATCCTTAATGTGCGCCTTGGTGTACGTGTGGCTCGAATTTTCCTGGCCGTCCGTCAGGATCACAACGGTCGGGATATTCGACGTGGTGTCCTTGATCGTCTTGCCGATGGCGTCGAGCAGTGCCGTCGACCCGCGAGGCGTGAACGTCTCGCGGGTCAGGGGCTCCACGTCGCCAATGGGCTTGGCCGTGTACACCGGGGTGTACTCGTGATCAAAGAGCACGAGGGTCAGGGTCCCACCGAATGGGACCTGCTCGCGCACGAACGCATTGAACCCGCCGATGGTGTCATCGATGCAGCTCTCCATGGACCCCGAACGATCGAGAATGAAGATGCGGTCCATTTCTTACTTTGACTTGGCCGGTTTGGCTTTAACCCGACGTATGTGTTTTGGTTTGTTTACTGATCTCAACCGGTGCGACTCGGGCGTGCGCACGACACTTTTTTTGGTCCCTTCGATGAGGAGCCGCATCCACCTGGGCATCTTATTGAGGCCGTATCCGGCCGGACCATAACGAGGGGAATTATTCACCATAATTTTACTTGCGAATTCTTTTCGGACGGATCGCGAGAGGTGCCCGAGGGTCGGTCGCCTTGCGGCCATACAGGGACTTACCGTTCGCCGTACGAATAACATATTTACCCTTGAGCGTCAGGTAGAACTGGCGACCCTTCTTGTTATGGAACGGCACAGGGATGCGCTTTGGCACACCGATCCGCTTGAGGAGCGCCTGCCGGCGCGATGGCGGGAGGCTCGCGGCCTGCTTCATGATGGCCGCGCGACGCTGGACGGGCTGTGATTGGCGCAAAAGGGCCGCACCACGCTTCATTTTATTTATACTAATATAATAAATGCCTAGACGGAGAAACGCCTCGACCGAAAACGCACGGATGCGCCGCGAGACGCGTATCAATGTCATCGCGAGAAATCAGCAGTTGCGCAACGTCATAAGAAACGCGTCGAATGTTATACGTAGAGCAAGCTCATCTCGTATTGAAAAAGAGCGCGCCAAAAACGCGATTGCGCGTGCGGCAATTCAGAGATTTACTATTGAGCGCAAACTGAATGCTCTCCCCATGACCCGGTCTAAAATTGTAGAGAAAATGATGAATGCCTGGCCACATGCGGTCCAGCGTGCCATGAACACACAGCCGCGTCGGCGGCGCGAGGCCCAGACCCAGCCGAGAGTTAGACAGTCGCCGCGCCGCGTCGTTCTCCCCGCGTTCCGTAACGCATCATTGGCACGCACGCCAAGTGGAAAACCTGTAGTCGTTTATTTCGAGAATTAAAATCTCCAGGACGAGTACCACTTGATGGTCGGCTCTGGGGTCTTCACTGACCCCTCGGACACCTATTACGTCCTAGATCTCCAGAAACTCAAGCATGTGTATGCCGAGTGGACCGAGGCTCTTCCCCACGTGAAACCGTATTACGCCGTAAAGTGTAATCCTACTCACGAAATCATCGAAACCCTAGCCAAGATGGGTTCGAATTTTGATTGCGCAAGTCCGGCCGAGATCCAACAGGTCTTGGACTTGGGGGTTGAGCCAGAGCGAATTCTTTATGCAAATCCATGCAAACGTGTTGAAGAGATCCGCTTTGCAAAAATGAATCATGTACTGCGGACCACGTTTGATAGCGTGTGCGAGCTCAAAAAGATTGCGCGCGAGTTCGAGGGGGCCCTCGAACGTCCCGAACTTTTTTTGAGAATTCGGGCCGACGATCCATCGGCCCGGTGTAATCTCGGTATAAAATACGGAGCCGAGGAACACGAGTGGGACGTGCTCTTGTTTACGGCCCGGACGCTCGGCTTTGACGTGGTCGGGATTTCCTTCCACGTCGGATCGTTTGCGTCGAGCGCGGCCGTATTTGAAGGCGCGGTCGCCATGGCCATGCGGGCCCTGGAACTGGCGCGCGAACACGGGTATGACCCCCGCATCATAGACATAGGGGGTGGCTTTAGCCACACCCATGGATTGCCAAAGACTATCAGTGCGCCCAAGGGCATCGAGTTGATTGCCGAACCGGGACGGTTTTTTGTCGAACGCGTGATGGAACTCTACACGCCCGTCATTGGCACAAAAGGTTCGGGCCTCACGATCAGCGAGAGCCTTTACGGTGCTTTCAATTGTGTCCTGTTTGATCACGCCGCACCCCAAGTCAAGGAGGTCCGTGACGAATTTGGAAACAAAATTGAGGGACAAGCCATCAAACGAACAATCTTCGGTTCCACGTGTGATGGAGGGGACCTAATCTACAAGGAGTACGACCTACCCGAAGGGACCGACCTCGGATCCTGGATCGTCTGGGAGAACATGGGTGCGTACACGTGCGCAGCGACCACGCGGTTTAATGGGATCGCGTTTAACGATCGACCAATAATTTTGGTTTAAAATAGTAATGAACGGAAAATATGCAGCTGTCATTAGCACGATGGCTCTGAGTTTCCAGGTGCTTGTGCTCGAGCCGTGGCACGGGGAAATTTCAAAGGAAATTCGCGAGTTAAAAGAAATGGTCACCAAGAATAAAAAATGAACGTGAATGAGGCGCGACGGATATGGGGATCTGACGTGCCACAAGACGTGCTCGAGGAGTGGATTCGGATTTATAACTTGCGCCAAAAGACCTTTGCCAATGACGACCCTAGGATCCCGAAAGGTGCCACGATCGAGCTAGATCCCGATGAGTTTCACAGCGTGACCGCCTACGAGGGTCACGACGTTCGTCATGACCGAGTCCGAGACCCATCGGAGGCCCCGGCACGTCGGTGAATTCCAGGAGAAAATTGAGGTCCAGAAACCAGCACACTGTGTGAAATAGGCGTACTCGGCGGCCCATCTCACAACGTGCGAACCCACGATGACCGTGAGGGCCTTGGCGTAGAGGTTCATTTCCATTAAAAAATACGAAACTTTTAAGTGAAATGGACCTCGGATACGATGCCGACAAGATCAAGCCCCTGGCCTACCAGGTCGTCGTCGATTCGGCGACGAGAACCTCTACGCGCGTCGCATGCGCGATCCTCTACGCGACCCTGCGTCTAGGCGACATCATCGATTGGTGGTTTCCAGTTAAGGTCTAGGGAAGATATTTCCCATCGTCTTTTGGTATACAACATATTATTCGCCAAAAAGGACTGACAGACCGGTACGTCGTGAATCCGGCGCCGCAATCCATACAGGCTTTCATCATTCGCCGGTCAGTCTCTTTGATATGCACGAGTCGCCCGTCGCACCGGGGGCACGTCATCTTACCTGGGTCACGCCTTCAGACTTTATTAAATGAGGCCGGCCCGAAACATAACCCGCTGGGCATTGTTCATCACGTTCGCACCATGGATCCCGCCGGCCGCCTCCCAGGCGCGACCCATGCTATTATAAATGTTGACCATGTTCCCGCGATTTCCGGAATTCTGCGCGGCCCGGAGGTTTGCGAGCTTGGCCCGAAGCGTCGCTGTAATTCTACTCCTCGGGCTGGCGGGCGGGCTTGCCTGCCGACCACGCAGGCGGGCCATAGTCTTGCGGTAGCCGCGACCACGCAAGCCGTGACCGGCGTTTGGAGCGTAGTAGGCCTGGCGGAATTTACGCTGAATAACCTTGGCCGCACGGACGCGTCGGCGCGGACGATTTCTCTGGGCGGCTTGGAGCGCCAGCAGACGGCGACCGAGCATCGCCTTGTAGCGTTCGTGCGCGGCCCACTCATTACGGGTCGTTGGGGCGTAGCGGGAGTTGCCAAGGCCGAGAGCCTCGACTTCCCAGTTGTTGGCCCATCTCAAAGCCTCGCGGACATTATTCACCGTCCGCAAACCTGCGACGCGCTCCCGCATTCTTGCGTTGGCGTTCATTTTTATAATTGAAATATTTTATTTTGAAATACAATAGATGGCGCCCCGCCGACCGCGTCATATAACTCTGACGCGCAAGTGGCCCGCGCGTTACTTTGCGGGTCTGTCCAAGACGATGAAACTCGTGCGCGAACGCGAACTTCTCAGTCGGAAACGCACCGGAAAATTCAAGCTCGGCCGGTCGAACACGTTCGCCCGGCCCAAGACGTCCAAATGGACCCAGCAGTTCCACAAGGTTTATCCGGGCCTCAAGTTTAACAAGGCGGCCATCTCGGCCCGGACGGGCATCTCGCGTCAGACGCTCAACACCGTGTATGACCGCGGACGCCGGGCCTGGCAGACCGGTGGGAGCCGGCCCGGAATGACGGCGGACCAGTGGGGTGTGGCCCGAGTCTACAAGTTCGTTCTGGTCTCGAAAAAGAAGGCCCCAGTTAAATGGTACAAGGGAAAGTGGGATCCTAACAAGAACTTAAGAAGATGAGCGATCCTTAGATAAATGGACGGCCCGACGGACCCCATTCGGACCGTTGATGATGTCCAGAAGGATCCTTACCGGCTCCCGGCCGGTTTCGAGTGGTCTACGTGTAATATCAACGACGATGCGACCGCGACCGAGATCCAGAAGCTCCTGGCCGACTACTACGTCGAGGACCCTGACGCCAATTTCCGCCTGTGCTACACGAAGGAGTTTATCCAGTGGGCCTTGAATTGTCCCGGGGCCAACCACGACTGGTACTTTGGTGTACGGGCGAGCGCGAACGGCCGACTCCTGGCTTTCATTTCAGCGACGCCCCTGAAAGCCCGGGTCAACGAAAATGTCCTAAACATGACCGAAGTGAATTTTCTGTGCGTCCACCCGAAGCTCCGCCAGAAGAAGCTGGCCCTCTTGATGATCAAGGAGGTGACCCGTCGCATCAACCTCACGGGTATCTGGCAAGCCGTCTATACGGGCGCAACGCTCCGACCTGGTGCGATCGCAACCGCCCGATACTGGCACCGGTCCCTGAACCCGCGCAAGCTCGACGAGATTGGGTTCACGCCACTCGGCCCGAAAATGACCTACTCGATCGCCGAGCGGCTCTACGCCCCTCCCCAGACGCGACGGACGCGTCCCATGACACCCGAGGACGTTCCGTGGGTCACGCGGCTCCTCAACGAAAATTCCAAAAATTTCAAGCTCGTCCAGATTTTCACTGAAGAGGAGGTTGCCTACACGTTCCTCCCGCGACCGGACATCATCCAGAGCTTCGTCCTCGACGAGACCGATTTCGTCAGTTATTATTTCCTTCCGAGCACGATCATAGGGTGCGCTGAACATCAGACCATGCGGGCCGCGTGGGCCCATTATCTCATCCCTGGACAGCTCTCCACGACCGAGCTCCTCGGTGAGATGATTAGTTGGGCCGCTCAGGCCGGACACGATGTCGTAAACGTCCTCGACGTTGCCGGCCGCGACACAAAGTGCCTTTGGGACCAGAAGTTCCAGCCAGGGACGGGGACGCTCCACTACTACCTTTTCAACTGGAAGCTGTCCGGTCCCCTCAAGCAGGATGAAATCAGCCTCATGCTGCCTTAAGGACACCCGTCCCCAATTTCTCAATGGATTTCAAGGGCCTTGCGATTCTCCTGCTCGTGTTTGGCGCCGCCTTCATCTTCACGGGTGGGCGCCTCATGCGGGCCCTGGACCGTCTCGAGGTCGAGCTCAACAAGAAAACGTGCGATGAGCCGGCCAAGGAACCCGAGCCCGAGGAGTCCGACAAGACAAAATGATGAAGTTCGCTGCCATCCCGATTAAGTACGCGCCTAAGCGCAAGATGATCAGTTTTGCAGTGCCCCAGTGGAAGAACAAGCTCGGTGAGTTCGATCACCCGGACATGCTGAGCTGGGTCAATAATCTTTATCAGGACAAGGCCTTTCCGACCCAAAAAGAGTTTAACGCGGCGTATGATCAGGCAATCTCAATGGGGGTCATGCCCAGTGAGATGGTCTGTTGGCGCAACAAGTCGATGGTCCTGACGAAGGAGGATATTGACAATTTTGAGGAGGAATTCAACGACGGGGCGTTTGACGACGTGAAGCTAGCCGCGCAGAAGACGCTGACGAAGATGCGGGCCGCGTTGGCGACGGGCGAGAAGGTGATCTTCGTCTATTGAGCTTTTTGATCATCGTGTTATTACCTTTTATCACCTTACTAGACTTGTAGCCTAGATGCTGATAAAAGGCCCGTGCATTATTCACCGGATCCATTATCCGTATCTTACGGACACCGCGGCGCCGCGCATTGTTTTCAATTTGATTTAATAGTAATCCACCGATCCCATATCCAGGCTTCGTCCCAATTACATAGAGTCTCGTCGTCCCACTCGGCCGATTAGGACCAAGGATGGCAAACCCTACGGCCCGACCATTCTCGTTCATGGCCACGTAGTTCCGCCCGCGTAGTTTAAAATACGAATTGAAATGGCCCTGAATATTGTTAGGGTCCAGGATGTCCCGGACATAGGGTAGTATTATAGTTTTGAGAGAATTATTTATGGCCCATTGTCCGGGCTGACCCGCCACGATGCCATAGTTCATTAATTTTAGTCGAGAATTTTAACGTCCACGGGCCCACTCCTTTTCCTTGTCCACAAGCTCCTGAAGGGCCTTCTTATCACGGTCGGGTTGTGTAATCCTGGCGTACTCGGCCTCGAGCTTCGTGAGAGGCTCGCGTAGCTTGGCGTGCTCGGCACGCTTTCGGGCGAGCTGCGCCTCGAGCGCCTTAATCTCCTTCTCGAGCTTCACGACCGGCCCGTGATCAAACTCTTTCATTTCCTTGTTCTTAGCCTTTCGGGCCTCCTTGTCCACCACGCATTCCTTGATTTCGGCGCGCTTCGTGGCCATCCACTCCCCATGGATCTTCCATTGCTCCTGGTCACTCAGGCGGTTCCACCGCCCCTTGGCTTCGGCGAAAGCCTCCCACGCCTGTGCACGAGCCGCGTCGAGACCCTGCTCGTCCCGGGCCCAATCAATCTCACTGTGGTGATCTTCTACACCCTCGTAGATCGCGTCGTAGCTGCATGGTGGGCAATCCTCGTAGTCTTCTGGCCCCGTCTCAAAGTCGGCGTCATGGCAGTACACAAAGCCATTCTCATCCTGGTCGATTGAAATTCCCCAACCCATGATATCACGACGCGGCCCACCTTTAAGAGTCTTCGTTCCGCTCAAGGAAGTACCGCGCCAGATCCTTCTCGAGGCGCCGTCCCGCATCGGTCAGGTGGATAAGACCCGAGGGCACGATACCAATGTCCGTAAGTGGATCGAATGCGTTTTTTGTCAAAATTTCCCAGCGCTCTTTGTACCGGCGGTTCTCCAACGACCCGTGCCAGTGGTGGACGATCGTCCCCTCGACCCAACTCACTTTAAAGTCCCGTACGACTTTCTCGAACTCGACAAGCATTTTGCGGTAATTGGGATGGATGTTCCCAGGGGCGCTATTGAGGGCCCGACCGGTCAGGGCCATGGCCATGTGTCGGTCGGCCGACCCGAGGATCGCCCAATCGATGAGACCGCCCATTTTCTTCCAGGCCCGGCGTGTACATGCCCAGGCGTAGCCCGGGTGCCAAAAACCGTATCGGTCCGAAGGGACCCAGGGCGTCCCACTCCCTTTGAACATGTACCCAAAGCTCTTGTCGGTCTTGATACACTCGCCGTTCGGTCCGAGATTGATGGCCGTCCGCCACATCTGGACTATATCATTCAGTTCGAGCTCCTCGAGGGTGTCCTGAACCCAATTTCGGTTCAAAAATGTGATGTCGGCATCGATCCATGCTATGAATCGGGCCTCGTCCGGAACGGCCAGGTTGATCAGGTTCTCCTTGAGCCACAAAGAATTCCCGACCGGAAATGTGAGGTGCCTCCAGACCGGCAGTTTGGGCAGTCGGGCCGGACCCAAAAGTTCGCTCACGACGATTCGTGTATTTTTGTTTGACGCAATTTCGTTCACAAATTGTACAAAGAGTTCTTGGCGACGCTTGAATCCGCAATAGTTGAAGTAAGGTAGGATTACGTAGAGGGGTTCGGCCTGGCTACAGCACGCCGCCATCTGATATTTTTAAAGAATAAAACCTTGGACACTATAAATGATCACGGTCGCGACGCTGAAGCCTGTTGTGCGCTGCTGCAAGCCCGAGAGCGAGGGTCCCAAGACGTTCAAGCTGCCCAAGCGCCTGGCTCGGACCCGGCGTGTTATGGAGGGAAAGCGTATGGATAGCCTCAAGGAGTTTCACGAGGCCCTGGTCAAGACCTCCAAGCAGGAACAGGAGTTCCTGAAGAGCATCTTCAAGACCCGCACCGAGGCCCTGGACGAGTCCGAGGATGCGGAGCCCGACGCCGAATCCGATGTTGACGAGGAGTAAGATGGCTCCGGTACATCATTACGTGTGCGCGTGTCTTATGAAGGGGTTCGTCGGTCTTCTCAAATTTGTAAATAAGTTTGTTAAATAGAGCCGTAAAAAATGTACCGTATAAGTATGTGGTCCCCACGAAGTCTTCGACCGATCGAAATTGGCGTCGGTCTAAAATTCGTGAAACCCGCCGAGCGAGGCCAGTGGCTCCGTCGGGCCCTTGATGGCGCCGGTCCGACCTATATCAAGGTTGGTCAGTTCATCTCAAATAGACCCGATATTTTTGGGAAGGAATTCTCGGCCGAGCTTGCGCCCCTGCGTGACAACGTCACACCTTTCGAGTTTGATGCGGTCCGTGATAAAGTACCAGAGGGCATCACACAGGTCGATCCCAAACCGATCGCTTCGGCGAGCATCGCCCAGGTCCATCGAGGAAAACTGAAGGGTCGGAATATTGTTCTAAAATTCAAGAGACCTGGAATCGAGGCTCAGATTAAGGAAGACCTGGACCTGATCCGAAACGGTACATCGCTCCTGTCCCTGATCCCCAATTTCGGGATGGAGGCGGTCCGGCCCTGGATCAAAGAATTTGAGCGGGGCCTCATGTATGAACTCGATTTTAAGAGGGAAATTAGGAACATTTCCTTTTTCAGGGACATGTATCGCGACCGGGACGATGTGAAGATCCCTCGGCCCTACTCGCGCCTCTCAACCGAGGACGTGATCGTCATGGACTATACACCTTCCCGACCCGTGACGCGACCGTTCAAGGCTGACCGGCTCATTAACATGTTCCTCGAACAGCTCCTCTATGAGGGTGTGATCCACGGGGACCTCCACACGGGCAACTTGGGTCTGGACACCAGGTCGGATGCGCTGGTCCTGTACGATTTTGGAAACATAATTCAGGTGACCCAGGCGTACAAGAGTGCGATCCGGGACTTTGTGTACGGGGTCCAAACTGAAAATGTTGACGTGGTCATGGACAACATGGTCAAGATGGGCATGAATGTCCGTGACCGGGAGGTCACTAAGATTTTTGTGAAACAATATTTCGATTATTTACGGACCCTAGACGTTCGGTCCTTCACGGTCAACTCGCCCGAAATTCGTGAAAAGGCCTCGAAGGTTCCGGTCGAGCTCGACTCGACGACCCTCACGATCCTCCGGACGTACTCGCTGCTCGAAGGCCTGGCCAAGGAGCTCGATCCGGCATTTTCGTACCAAAAAATTATCACAAAGAACATCGAAATGCTCTTCCTGGACCTCGAGTACATTCTGTATCGGATCTCTAAAGATAGCCGTCAGGGTTTTCCATCTGATGATCGGCCGAATTGAGGTACAGACCGAGCTCCCAGATTGAGCCGATCGTGGGGCACCATTCAGGTCGGAGAGATCCAGCTTCGAACTTGTATTCGTTGAAGTAAATAGGCTTCCAGTTACTGAGCCAGCGCGTCGTGGAAAGGTTCGCGAGTGAATCATCTACGAAAACATGTACGAAATGTTTAGGAAAATTCTTGTAAGCTGACGCTTCGGGTTTCAGGGGGGATTCGCCAATGTTGCTCCCGGGGCACACGACGTTGAGGTTGTCACTGATTGCGTGGGCGACCTGTCCGGCCCATTCGATTGGTGAATTTGTAAAAAGCGTCACATTCCAGCCATTCTCTGTAAACTTATGTATCTCGGCCGCCTCCTCTTGAAACTCTGTACTGCTAAGCACCTCCCAAAGGCGGGAACGCAAAGGGACGTCATAGACGAACTTGTTGAAGTCGGCCGTATCGACGCCAAAAAGCGTCTGGAGGCCGCGGGCCGTGTGGCCGCACGTGCCGTACAGCAGCCGATTGACCCGCTCGGGTTCGCGGCACTCGGGCAACTTGGCCTTGACGTAGCGCGCGCAATTATGTTTGACATGGTCGAGCAACTTCTTGTCACGGAGAAGAACCCCGTCAATGTCAAGCAGGAGTGATTTTCCGGCCGTCATTAATAATATGAGACGTATCGTCTTAAAGCCGATGGGCGCTTCAATTGTACAATGGCCCTCAATGTTATCAAGATTAATCCTTTTGCAACTCTCCCGGCCCGAGGCACTCCCGGTGCTGCTGGGTACGACCTGTTCAGCGTTGACAATTATGTCGTACTACCAGGTCGCCGCGTCGTCGTCTCGACCGGAATCACAGTTCAGCTCCCGCCAGGAACTTATGGACGTATTGCGCCTCGCTCTGGACTCGCCGTAAAGCACGGCCTGGACACTCTGGCGGGCGTGGTCGATCCGGATTACACAGGTGAGATTAAGGTGGTCCTGCAGAACCTGGATCCGAACCAGCCGTTTGTGATCCGTCCGGGGTACCGCATCGCTCAGCTTATCCTCGAGAACTACACGACGGCCGATGTCGTCGAGATCCCTAGCGAGTGCACGGGGCTGGTCGAGCCGACCGCCCGGGGCGCTGCTGGTTTCGGCTCGACGGGCATCTAGGCCAGTCCGAGGAAGCTGCGCCCGATCTTAGAACCCACGAACATCATGAGAACACCGGCCAGGGCCACGAACGCGTGCTGACGCGACGCCGACTGGACGTGCGTCATGAGCATACGGGCGTGAATGAAAATCAGAACAAAAAAGCCGAGCCAAAATAACGTTGTGTAGAAGTCCATTAATCTTTTCTAACATTAAATTAGGATGAAGGTCACCTTCACACAATACATACTTCTGGGTATCTTTGGGGTTTTCATTATAGGAACGACATTGGGTCGGATCATGCAGTACGATACGCTGCCTTACACGGGTCGGGACCGGACCATCATCTTCTTTTCAAAGGACATTTCACAGGAGGGGAAACAATTTGGACCGAGAATTATGACACTCTGGAATATTTCACACGTTTTGTACTACGGCGTCGGGGCGTACCTCTTCCCCGATAAAGCGTTCGCCCTGTGGGGCCTGGGTGTCTTCTGGGAATTGACCGAGGCCGGGTTCGGCTACATGAATCCCATGGACATCGTGTGGAACACGATCGGCATCCTAATAGGTCTTCAGGCTGCGAAAAAATACAAAAAGGTTGAGCCCATTTAAGAAATCAACCGTGATAATGTCACGATGAGCCAGCCCTTCCAGGCGGTCGCTTGGGAAGGGTCCGACTCGGCCGAAGGTCTCTACGTACTACGGATCTTCGGCAGAGCCGCGGATGGGCGTTCGGTCGCCCTCGGAACGCGCTTCAACCCCTACTTCTACATCAAGACTGACAAGGATATCGTGAATCACGTCAAGCGTATATTCTTCAAGGACCTCGTGTCGTGCCGGGTCCATATGGGACGGGATCTCTGGGGCTTCCAGAACGGTAATCTGTCCCGGTTCGTTCGGGTCGAGATGAAGAGTCACAAGGCCCTACGCAGCTGCGCCTGGACGATCGATAGTGGTCGGTACACAGAGTTCTCCGGGGCCAAGATTTACGAATCGAACATCGATCCGGTCCTGCGTTTCATGCATGAGAGTGGGTGTACGTCGACCGGCTGGGTCGATCCGGGACCGACCGAGCCCGACACGGACACGAGCTGCGACGTGAACTTGTGGTCGCCAAACTGGAAGTGCGTCAGGCCGATTGCCCGAGACGACATTGCCCCACTGCGCGTCATGTCGTTCGATATTGAGTGCTACTCGAGCACGGGCGCGTTCCCGGACCCGCGGAACCGCGCCGACGTCGTGTTTCAGATTGGCATGACGACCCGCGAGTTTGGGCGCGAAGGGTTCCTGGACCGAAAGTGCCTTTGCCTAAAGGAGACGACCGGGTCGGACGTCGAGAGTTTCGCGACCGAAAAGGAGCTTCTCGAGGCGTTCCAGAGGTACCTGGTCCGCATGGACCCCGACATTATTACGGGCTGGAACATCTTCGGCTTTGACCTCGAGTTTTTGCACTTCCGGGCCGTACTGAACGGCGCGAGCACCGTCTGGGGTCGAATCCTGAACGATCCGATCGAAAAGGTCGTCGAGAAGAATCTAAGCTCGAGTGCCCTCGGGAACAACTTGCTCAAGATGACGCCCATGAAGGGCCGGTACGTTTTCGATCTGTTCCAGGACGTGAAGCGCGAGCACAAACTCGAGAGTTACAGCCTCAACAACGTCTCGAAGCACTTTCTGAAAGATCAGAAGAACGACATGCCCGTGAAAGAGATCTTTTCTAGATTTGCCGAGGGCGATCCGGCCCGCCTCGGCGAAGTTGCCGAGTACTGTCTCAAGGACACGGAGCTGCCGCACGCGCTGATGGATAAGTTGTGCCAGATCCAAAACGTGGTCGAGATGGCCAAGGCGTGTTGGGTCCCCTTGGCGTTTTTGTCAGAGCGCGGGCAGCAGATCAAGGTGTTCAGTCAGATGGCCTACAAGGCCCGACAGCTCGATTTCATCATTCCGACGTTTAAGCGTGACCAGGTTGTCGGTGGGACGGATGACGAGGGCTATCAAGGTGCGACCGTACTCGAGGCCCAGACGGGCGCGTACTATGGACCAATCACGGCGCTCGATTTCGCCTCACTGTACCCGAGCATCATGTGTGCGCACAACCTGTGCTACTCGACGCTCGTGATGGACCCCAAGTACGATAACTTGCCGGGCGTAGAGTACGAGACGTTCGGCCCGCACAGGTTTGCTCAGTCGAGCGACGGGAAACCCGTCGCGTCCCTCCTCCCGACCATCCTCACTGATCTCAAGGCCTATCGCAAAAAGGCCAAGAAGCTCATGGCCGCGGCCGAGGGGACGCCTATGGAGGCGATTTACAACGGTCAGCAGCTCGCTTACAAGATTTCTATGAACTCGATTTACGGGTTTACGGGTGCTTCAAAGGGCATGCTTCCGTGCGTCGCCATCGCGAGCACGGTGACGATGCGAGGCCGTCAGATGATCGAGGAGACGAAGAATTACGTCGAGGCCAACTTCCCGGGCGCGAAGGTCCGGTACGGCGACACGGACTCTGTGATGGTCGAATTCGACGTTCAGGGCCGGAGGGGTCAAGAGGCGATCGATTACTCGTGGCAACTCGGTGAGCAGGCGGCCGAGCAGTGCACGAAGCTCTTCAAGGCCCCGAACGACCTCGAACTCGAGAAGGTTTACTGCCCGTACTTTCTGTACTCTAAGAAGCGTTATGCGGCCAAGATGTACGAACGAAAGGGTGATGCGATCGTCTTCAAGAAGATTGACGTCAAGGGTCTACAGGTCGTCCGACGTGACAGCTGTCCGTTCGTGCGCGAGACGCTCAAGAGTCTTCTGAGCCAGGTGCTCGAATCGAGCGATCCCCGGCCGGTTATCGAAGCGGCTCGAGAGGCTGCGCGCCAGCTCATGGGCGGGACGGTGCCGATGGAAAAGCTCTTGATGAGTAAGCAGCTCGCGGCCGATTACAAAGTCCCCATGCCGCACGTGGCCGTCCGAAACAAGATCCGGGCGCGGGCACCAGGTTCGGAGCCGCAACAGGGCGACCGGGTCCCTTTCGTAATCGTGCGCGGTCCTGGGAAGATGTTCGAGAAGGCTGAGGATCCGACGTGGGTCCAGGAAAAGAACCTGACAATCGATTACCAGTACTATTTCACGAACCAGTTCAAAAAGCCCGTACAGGACCTCCTCGAACCGCTCGTGAGCGCCGATGTCATCTTCGACCGCAAGTTCATGGTCAAGACCGAAAGTTCGGCCGAGATCGAGGCCCGCAAGGCCTTCCTCAGTAAATTTGCCCGAAAATTGAATCCGTCTTAAAAGCTCGGACCTTAGTAGATATATGGAGCAACAGATCCTCGAGCTCATAGACGAGGAGGTGCGACGTAGGGTCCAACTCGAGCTTACGAACGCGCTCGCGATTGTGTCGCGGCTTTACGAGATCCCCATCGAACGCCTCGTCAAGGACACGGCCGGGATCGAGTGTAATTTTTGTAAAGGAATTTTGAGAAGTAAGAAGCGCTGTCTCAAAATTCCCAAAGAGAATGGGTACTGTGGGTTTCATCAAAAGCAAGCCCCGGGACACGAGGCGGCCCCACCGCCTTCGCCCGATGAGGGCGGTCGGGCCCCGTGGGAATAACTTAGAGATTTCAAACACTAAAAAAGTAATGAGCAAGTCTGAACTTCTTCTCTCGAGTCTCGTCAAATTCTTCGACATCCCCGAGAACCGTGAGAAGCTGCACTCGATACTCGGCCGGGACGCGCGGCCTCCGACACCCTCTCTGCGAAAGCTCGAGTGGTTCGTGACGAATTACTCGAAGAACCGTCACGTGTCGTACACGGCACCGAACGGCAAGATCTTCACCGTCCACGTTGCCTACAAGTCGAGTCTGGACGGATACTCCAAGAAGCTCTTTGATCCCTTTTGTCGGACGGCCCGGATCGAGTTCCAGGGTCTGACGACGACGGTCGCCCAGCTGAATTTCATTCGCTGGTGCATCACGAACGGCATCATCGAGTACATCCAGGAAGCCCTTACAGATAGGGCAGCGACGCAAACCCCCCCTGAAATTGAAGGAGCGTGTACCCATAGTAAAACATATACAGGTTGTACCCTTGCGCAATCTGTGTAGCGTAGCTCGGATTGAATGTGAGTGACAGGGTCGTCGTCTGTGAGTTTAGCTTGGCGAAATTCAGGTAGCCGCCCTGATTGTACTCCTTGGGCGATAAACCAAATGAATATGTGTAAATGTTCTTGGACGGGATCGAGAGACCATGTTCCATGGGTTGCTTGAACGAATAATACAGGGACCCCTGGAATGTACTCAGAATGTCAACGTTGTTCAGTGTAATCTTCGCGGTCTTTATCACATCGACAAAGTTCGTCTGTCCAGAAGGGAACGTCAAATTGATACCCGATCGGATGTAGTTCGTCGTGTAGCCGTAGTTGTACCTCGAGTCTGAATAATTTGCCTGGGTCGGATCTTCGTAATTTTTGTTACGAAAGAACCATACCAGCGTCTGGACCGGGAAATTGGCCGTCAGTTGGAGCTGGGGGTTGTCCTGCGTAAACGTGAGACCGGCCTCCTTCTGAACGCGGTTCACGATGTACTTGAGGGGTGTGCTCTGATAGTACAGCTTCTCTTTGTTCTCGAGCAGGATCTCCTCGGTGATGAGCTGCGGGTTCGAAAAGTCGACGACCGAGGCCGCATTGCACCACCAGGTGCTCGGATGGAATGTGAAGCGGACGTAGAGCTTCTGGTTCCACATGGCGCATAAGGGGAAGTAGGGGCGGCGGAGCCGCTCGCGCGCCTTATTTTGGTGTGAAAATCTGCGACAGAAGAAAAACTCAAGTGGGATCACGACGTCGCCGCCGGACGCCGGGGAGTTCGTCGCGAACTGCATGGCGATCTGCTCGTCGGCGTCCAAGAACACCTGGTCCCTAACAATGTACCAGTCATCGTAGAGGGTTTCGATGATCGTCTCATTCACGAGCAGGTCGACCTGCTTTATCAGTGCTCGGGCTCCTTGTGGCGAGTAAACCGCACCCGTAGGAAGGGCTGGAAGGGTCAATTTGAGATACATATTCGAGAGGAGGTGGCCGAGTTCGGTCGGTCGGAGCTCCATCTGGACCACCTGACCCTGATAGTAAGGGTGGGCCGGGCCAATTGGTATGACCCGGTGATACATGACAAAGTTCGAGTGCTGCTTGAATGATGGATTCCACTGGGATTTTGTGAAATTATTCATGTACAAGAATTCATCTTGGGGTCCGGTGGCGTAGAGACTCACGACCGATCCTTGACTGAAGCCCCGATTCTTCACCTCAGGGTACTTGGGCACTGGTTCAGGGAAGTCGCCGACCTGTTCGTTCAGTTCCCTGAGTGGCGCGACATTACCCAATTTGATATTAGGATTCGCAACGATGCCGGCCTCTTGTTGAGCCCTACCATAGAAGCGGCCCGGAGTGAAGGTGATCGTCGGATCTGGTTCCTTTATCACAACTGGAAATCCCTTGACGTACACGGGCGCCGCGTTCTGCGGGACGGTCTTGTCGACGGATTCGAGTGTCGCCGTCGTGCGAAGAATCATGCGCTCGATGCCCCGGGCATCCACCTGACGCTCTTTAATAGAGGGATTAAAGTCGAGGAGACGTTGAGGTGGGAGTGTCGGAAGGCCCTCTATGATCCATCCGGCCCGCGTCCCTTGGGGAGGTGGCGCCGTAAAATAAAACGTCGGGACCGACTTCACCACCTCGTAGTACCCGTAGATCGGGCCGCCGCGTCGCGTCGACATACGGCCGGGTGGATACACGATCGCCGCCGTGACGTAAACGGTCGCGGGTGCGTACTGATCCATGTCGGACTGGATTGTGAAAGACCACGTGTAGTCGCCCTCGGTCTCTTTGCCGGCCTTGTTGTTCACAGCCTTGATGATGATCATACCCCGGAGACCGGGCATCTGGTCCACGACCCAACCGGTCGTGATTGGTGCCAAAGGCCAATCGGTCACGGAGTAGAAGGTTGCCTCGCGTTCACCCGTCACCTTGTAAAACCCACTCACCTCTACGGGGACGAGCGGTGGTATCTGAAACGCGGCTTGGGGCCCGGCGGCGGAAGGTGGGGCCGGAGGAATGGCCGCCTGGACGGCGCTCGAAGCGGCCCGAGACGTGTTCCCAACCGGGTCCTTCATAAAATTGATGATTTTTGGAACAAAATTGAACACCTGATCTTGGAGACGATTAACGCCGTTCAGTGTCGTCGTTGTAAAGTCGACGACGGGTGCTTGGGCCCGTCTCTCGAGCCGTAGGACATTGTCCATTTCTAAATTTCGCTCAGGTTATTTTTCCACATCTGTACCACGCTCAGAGCCTTGAGGGCGTCACGCTCAGCCTTGCGCTTGGCAACCAGGGCTTGCAGCTTGTCCACCTCCTCCTTGGTGTACTGATAGGTCTTGATATCGAGTAACTTGGACCAGATGGTCTCATCGTACTTCTCACGCCGGAGCTGGAGCTGGATTTGCTCCAGGGGTACGTTGAATACGTGCATCTTGGGGGACACGGCCACGTCCCGAATGAACCTGGCCTTCTCGGAGAGCCATCCAATTTCATTCTCAAATTCGGAGAGGAGCCAGGCCTTCCGCTTCTTGTAGAGCCCAAGTCGGATCTCCAGGTAGTCGACTAGGATCTCCTCCGGACTTGCGTACTTCTTGACGGCGCCGTTCGGCCCGATCAGGTACATGTTGCTAGTGTGGATCGTCTTGGTCAGGCCCAGGTCCTTGACGGGGTCCTCGAGTGCACCGTTGTCCCAGATGCGGAAGTCAGGGGCCGTCTCGGTCGAGTGGTTCTCGAACTTCTGGATCGTGCCCTTCTCGACCAGGTCATCGAGATGCTCCTTGAAGTCCTGGATCCACTTGCCGGGCGGGAGTTCGGTCACGTGGAGCTGCGATCCTTCGCGCGCCACTAGACCCTCGAGAACCCAGGTGTGGTCCTTGGTCTTGGTGACACGGCCGCGGAAGCCCTTGAAATGCGGGACCATCGGGGACATCGCCACCTGGTTCAGAGCACATAGGAGGTTGTGCTTGATGATCTCGAGGTCATATGGCGGGACGTAGCAGCTGAAGCCCGTCCCGATACCCTCGGCGCCATTCACGAGGATCATGGGCACGACCGGCGCGTAAAACTCGGGCTCGACCTGCTGGCCATCGTCAACCACATACTTGAGGACCGGGGCGTCCGTCGGGTCGAAGATCCGCCTCGCCACGGGGTTCAGCCGTGTGAAGATGTAACGGGGACTGGCCGCATCCTTTCCGCCCGCCAGGCGCGTCCCAAACTGACCCGATGGCTCGAGCAGGTTCAGATTGTTGGCGCCGACGAAATTTTGGGCCAAATTTATGATCGTGCCCTGGAGGCTCGCCTCGCCGTGGTGGTACGCCGTCTGCTCGGCCACGTAACCCGAGAGCTGTGCGACCTTCATGTCGGCCGTGAGGTTCTTCTTGAGGCACGCGTAGATCACCTTGCGTTGGGAGGGTTTGAGGCCGTCGGCGACGTGCGGGATGCTCCGCTTGATGTCCTCGGCGCTAAAGTTGGCGAGGTCCCGGCGGACAAAGTCGGTGACGCTCAGGGACTTGACGGCGCCGTAGGGCACCCCGGGCGGTGGTCCGGCCATGTGCTCGGTCAGCCAGGTCTTGCGGTCGTCGGCCAGAGCCTTGGCGAAAGCCAGAGTCATGGACTCGTTCATGTGACGGTCCGCCCCAAAAGCGACCGTGAGTTGTTCGATCTGCTTGAAGTACTCGCGGGCCTCGGCGCTCGTCGAGGTGCCCAGACCCTTGTAGTACTTGACCGGGCCCGGAAGCCCGCCCGACCGGTGCGCCAGGGCCTCCCGAAACGCCTCCTCCGTGAAATACCACGTCCGGCCCGCCTTGATGACGGGCGTGACCATCGCGACCACGAACCCGAGCTCGATCAGCTTCGGCCAGTACACATGGAACATGTTGAGGACCAGACCCTTGATGTGACTGCCGTCCAGATCGGCGTCCGTCATGATCATGAGACGGCCGTACCGCAATTCTCTCACTGAATTGTAGACTTTGCCATGCTGGAGCCCAAGGATCTTCTTCAGGTTGCTGAATTCCTCATTCTCGGTCACCTGTTTTACAGAAGCATCCCGTACATTGCGCGGCTTGCCCCGGAGTGGAAACACGCCGAAAGCGTTACGGCCTACAACGCTCAGCCCGGCAATGGCCAGAGCTTTCGCCGAGTCGCCCTCCGTGATAATAAGCGTACACTCGTGGCTCCGGTGCGTACCGGCCCAGTTGGCGTCATCGAGTTTTGGGACACCCGTAATCCGCGTCTTCTTGGCTCCATCTGTCTTCTTGAGCTCGCGATCCAGTTTGGCCTGACCCAGGTTTACGAGCGTGTCGAGGACACCCGTACCGAGGACGTCCTTGATGAATTTTGGTTTAAAATTGGGAGCCTCGGCAATTTTTGAAGTGCACTCGGCCTTGGTTTGGCTACTGAAGGTCGGATTGACGATCACGGCCCGTACGAACAAGAAGAGGCTCGAGCGTATCTGGGCCGGCTTGAGACCCGCAACGCGCTTATCCTTTGCGATCTCGTCGCACAGGACCTTGGCGATCTTCTCGATGTGGGTCCCACCGCGCGTCGTGGCGATACCGTTGACCCACGAACACTGCTGAAAGGCCCCCGATGTTGAATGGGCCGCGATTACCTCCAGGTTGTCCAGATGGGCCCGGGCTACCGGGACGTCACCGAGATGCTGGTGCGCAAAGTCCTCGAGCGAATTTGCCTCCAAAATTTGACCGTTGAAAGAAACCTTACACTTGGCGCACCACATGGCGGCGTCCCAGGTGCGCTTCTCGGCTAGGTCGCGGAACCCACCCAGTCCTCCGAAACGCGCGAGGTCCGGAGTGAAACCGACCAAGACACTGACGGGTTCGGCCTTGGCCTCGATGATCGGCGTATCACACCGGGACATGTTGTCGTGCCACATCTGCCGGTAGACCTTCTTGCCGTCGCTGATGACGACCCAGAACTTCTTGGAAAATACGTTGGCCAACTTGGCCCCGTAGCCGTTACGCCCACCCGTGACGCGCTGCTCATCGTCATTGTAGTTGGAGCTCGTGAGAAGGTGCCCAAAGATGAGCTCGGGGATCCAGAGTGGCTTGCCATCCGCGCCCTTCTCGGTCGCGTGCTTCTTGACAGGGACACAGACCCCCGAATTTTGAATCGAAATTGTGCCATCACCAGCCACAAGCACCTTGATCTCGGAGACCTTCTTGGGATGTAAGGACCACTGGTCGATCGCATTGACCAGGACTTCGTCGAAGATCTTTACCAATCCAGGTGAAACAGAAAGTTCAGCAAGCTCGAACCCGGAACCTCGGCGGACCCAATAGTGTCCGGGCTCTGGAGCGAGGGACCCGACATATGTATCGGGACGCTTGAGGATATGTTCGACATGTGTGAGACGGGCATATTCAGTCATGGTTGGACATGGTCTCAGGTCTTTAGGTCAAGAACCCTAGCCCAGTCGCGACACGTTTTTTGACATCTCGTCTAAAATAATTTGTGCCTATAAATTAGAATGAAGGCCGTTATCGCAGGTGCCGCGTTTGTTGTTTTGACCCTTCTGCTTTTGAGCAAGCACCGTTCATTTTTTAGTGCCGATGAATTTGACAGTTACCTGATCAACCTCGATCGTCGGCGCGAGCGTCTCGAGAATTTCTCAAAGCAATACGAGAGTTCGGATATGGGCGCCAAGAAGCCGTTTCGTCGGGTCGAGGCGGTCGATGGGTCAAAGATCGAACTCATGGGAACGGTGACGCCCGAAATTGAGGATGGAATTAAGCGCATCGAAAAAACTGGAATGCGTACGTCCCATCCTCAAATGACACGAGGGATGATAGGGTGTTACAAGAGTCACTACAAGGTCTGGAATGAAATTTACGCGAGCGGAAAGCCATATGGCCTCGTGTTCGAGGACGACGCCGAGATGGATCCGGAAATTTTCAAAAAGATAGAGACACGGGTCGTTTTTCCTCAAGAGTGGGACGTGATCCTTCTCGGCAACGTACGGTTGGCCGATTACGAGAAGGGTCCGGCGCCCGGTCTGCTTCATGTAAGGGATTTCTGGGGCCTTCATGGCTACCTCATAAGCAGAAGGGGGGTTGCGAAGATGATGCTGTACAGGGACATGCCGATCAGTTTACAGATTGACATTTTTATGAGTAAATTAGCGACCGAGGGAAAGCTTGATGTGTTCGCCCTGGACCCGCCTATAGTTTTTCAGGGAAATTTTGGGACCGATTTACAGATGCGGATCACACCCAAGGCTCTAGTAAATACAGGGCGGAGCCGGACTGAAAACATGTGAGTAGAAGCCGCCCCACTGGAGCACGAGGTGCGCCACGGCGAACATGATGAAATTGACTATGCCCGCACCTACAATGCCATCAAAGTGAACTCCGTGATTGCGGGCCACGATCATCTCGGCCGCGGCCGTAAAGGCGCCGAGGAGTGCCGCCTCGAGGAAAAGTGAACCACGTCCGGTCGGGTGAGGGACGGCAGCCTTGTAAGCCATGTAGATGAGGATCGCCGAACCGGCTAAGAAGATAGCCACAGCGGGCCACTTGAGCATGCGCGTCTGCTTTGCTTCGAGCTGGGTCAACTTTTCCTTCTCGAACACGTCATTAAAACCTGAAAGTTCACGGAATACATTGTACGCGAAGAAAAGGAAGAAGGACACAAAGGCCAGGTTTACGGCCAGATCGGGTCGGCCACGCATCATGGCGATGAGCACGATCGCAACGGCCGAAAGTCCACCGACCGCAAAGGAGTCCCACATGAACTTGCGCGGATTCTTCTGGATGTAGGACTTGTGACCGTTGACAAAGGCTCCTACAAGGAGCAAGGCCAAGAGGGCAAACTTCCCGAACTTTATGGTTAGGACGAACCGCTCCGCCCACTCGTTGCCCATTACTTCTTACGAAGAATAAAATACGCCGCTATGGCGGCTACGATCGTCCACCCGACGATGTGATCGAGGCGGCTCATGGCCTGGATTTGCTCCGGGGGCATCTTATCAAATTCATCCTTGTAGCCTTTGGGCTTGAAAGGCAGCCAGATGTAGCGGCCGAACGGTACGAGCGTCGGCTTGAGCTTGTCTCGCTGGCACTCGTACGAATAGTCGTACCAGGCCATGGCTACGTACGGAAACCAGAGCAGGAACACGAGGACCCAGAGGTTCTTGGGGGGGAGGTACCAGTAACCCCCCGCAAGAAGCGCTGTGAAAACTATACACTTTATATTGAGTGCGAACGGTTGGCCCGGAAAGAGACCGCCGGCCATCTTACTTTTTGGCCCAGAGAATAAATCCCAAAATGACCAGAAGGACCAGAATCACCAACAATTTTACGTCAAAATTCGACGACTTGACCTCGGGCCCGGTTGGCATCTTGGTCCACTCGGTCAGGGCCGCCTCGTAGGTCACCACGGGTTTCTCTAGGCTCTTGTTCACTACATTGTGAACGTCGACGGACCAACGGAAGAGCTCGTTTGGATCGGTCGTATCGGGCACTGGATTCTCCTTGAGGACCTGCATGAAGTGGGCCCCACACATGGGGCAAGGGAGGATCGCAGGGAACAACGCAATGAGCGCCCTGAGAGCCCCGGGATCGATCCCACCCAGACAGGCCAGATGAAGCGTTCCCCAAAAGTATGGGCCGAACTTTGCGGGCTTAATAGCCATTCCTAATTTTAGTCAAGAATTAATTTCCGCCCCGCAGACGGAGCACTAGGTGTAACGTCGATTCCTTCTGAATATTGTAGTCGGACATAGTCCGATCGTCCTCGAGCTGCTTGCCCGCGAAAATCAGACGCTGCTGGTCGGGCGGGATACCCTCCTTGTCTTGGATCTTAGCCTTGACGCTCGCGATTGAGTCGCTCGACTCGACCTCGAGCGTGATCGTCTTGCCCGTCAGAGTCTTCACGAAGATTTGCATCTTTTATTATTTTGGGACTAAAATTTTTAATTACGCCGGGCCAGGGCAAATGACTTGTTTGGCTGCTGGACCAGAAGGTGCCGGCGGCGGGCCTCATAGTTCGCAATCTCTTTGAGCATCTTCTTAACGCGAGCAATATTTCTCGCAAGAACAGCCTCGTTGTGATACCGGGCCAGACCGACGGCCCGGCCGGCCCGCGCACGCAAGCGCATGAGTGACGCGGCCGTCTTGGGCGACTTGTGACTGCCGGACGACGGGCTCGTCCGCTTCTTGTAATTGAGGACCGACCGCACCGCTTCACCTTTGATCCAGGTTCTGTAATTCAGGCCGCTTTTCGAACGGCGAGGGGGAGACATCTTACTTTTTAGCAACAGATTTCTTGGCGGCACGGGCCTGACGGGCCTCATAGTTCTTCCGGTTTATGTACCGGCCCAACTCCATCCAATTATTTTGGCTCAAATTGGTGGCCCTCGTCCGCTTGTAGTGTTTGCGATCTTTGGCCGTCTTGAGCGCATTCACGTTGCGCTTGGCGTTGGCTAATGTGTTCGAGTTCTTCTTGACCGGCTCGAAGAATGGAGCTAGTTTTTTGAAGGTGTTGGGGCTCGGGCTCTTGTAGGCCGCGACGTAATTGCGGATCATTTTACGATTTTCGGGCTGCATAGACTTCCAGTAGGTTTCGAAGTTGGTCATGACCTTGGCGGCCCGCTTGGCCCGGGGCGAAGGGCTCGGAGTTTTGGGCTTGCGCTTGATGGGCGGCTTGGGCTTCTCCTCGAACGCATTGTTCGCGAGCCACTCACCCTTATTGCGCCAGTGCATCAGGACCTTGCGCTGGGCCATGGGTATACCCTTCCATACAAGCGAGTATTGTTGCTTGCGTACGGCCGCTGTGCTCTTCGTGTACTGGTTCAGGCGCGCCTTGATGTTTGCGAATGTATTCGCCTTCACATGAGGTTTGGGAAATTTGTTTCTTAATTTCTGAAGAAATTCATTATAATTCTTAGGATCCTTAACCTTGTATCCTGCATTCAAGAGGTTTTGAAGGGCACGGTTTCCTGAAACAAAGTTAGTGGCCGAATTTACAAGAGAATTGTATGTTTTTTGGTTAAGGTACACCACTTCGCGGTGTTGGGTCCGGGCCCACTTGCGCTTAAGGGCGGCGCGTTGGGCCGGCTTGAGATAGCTAAACGTGTTACTATTCAGCTTATTACCGAGATTTGGGTCGGTGAAGTTTATCCCATGACTTAATGGGGATTTCGGGTTGTACTTCATGAGGCACGCGGGCGCAATATTCTTCGTGAATTCCTTGCGGGCAAAAATTGCGAAGGCATACGTGTGGACGTTAATCTGTCCGCCCTTGAAAAAATGATAATACTCCGCGACCTCTTCGTTCACGACCTTCTTAAATTCAGCGCGGTTCCACCAGTTACACTTGAAAATTTTTCGCTGATTTGAATCGTAAATATAGCCCCGGCCGTTGCACACGAACCCGGCAATGGCATGCCACCTGTGTAATTCACTATTATTCACGCTAGTGTTTGCTATGACGAGGGATGCGCACATAAGTTCGTACTTGGGGTCGGCCATCAGACCATGTGGAATATCATCCATATAAGATTTCGGGTAATACTTGCTTTTTCGGACAATCACAAATTGGGGTTTGCGAACCGCGTGAAACTTGGGCGGATCGTCTGCGTACTTGAAGTAGTAATCCTTAGCGAACCCAATGTGATCCAGAATCTTCCCAATTTCAGCCTGGGGAAACGCACCCTTTCCACCCTTGTTCTGTTTAGCGACCGTACCAGATAGGCTCATACCGCCAAGGAGAGACGCCGACTTACCCGCCCTGAGTGTCGCGGCACGAGGACCGCTCATGAAGCACAGGTACTGATCGATAAATTTCCAAAAGTAAATCTCCTTCGTTTTGGTGAGGTTCTTCATCGGGCATGGAGCGTTGAATTCGTCATCGAAATAGGCCTTCTCGGTCGGTTTCAATTTCTTATAAAATTCTTTGAGTTTGTTGTACAAGATCTTTTGCCCATCATCGGACAGGATAAACCCATTGAGGATTGAGTAGAACCAACACGTCCCACGTGTCTGTATAGCGCCTAATTGACCACATCCATTATTACTCATGATCCTACAAGGTACTGACAAAAAAACGTGTCGTGTGAGGGTCATCGAAGATGGACCCATAGGCGTCTTCAACCCAAAACAAAGCATGGATCTCCAGAAGCTCCGCCCCAAGCCCCAAAAGTACCTGAACCTCAGTGCGGCCGAAGGGCGCGCGCGGGCGACCGCGCCATCGGCGACGCCGGCGCCCGCAGCTCTTGCCAAGGCTCCCAAAGAAAAGGGCGGACCTCTCTGGCAAAAGTTCTACCAGGACGCGGTGGCCCGGGGTCACGCCGACCCAGAGAGGCTCGCGGATACCCTCCTGCGCTCGCGCGAGCACGCTCAGGAACTCGCCGAGGCCCGGCACAAGACGGTCCTCCTGACCAGCCTTCCGGCCAATCCCCAGGAGACCTGCGTGGTTAACAGCGGCCCGGCCAAAAAGTCGCGCACACTGGTCCCCGAGGCGGCGCGCTGCAAAGCGCGGACGCTCGCCGGCAAGCAGTGTGGCTTCAAGGCGACCTGTGGTGAGTTTTGCAAAAAGCACGCGGCGCGGCCGACGTGGCAAGTCGCCCGCCGGTCGGACCTCTTCCACGGCCAGAGCGCCAAGGGGACCCTCCCAGCCGACCTCAAGCAGGTCACAAAGGTCTTTGGCGATGTGCCGACATGCGGCGAGTGGCGGATAGAGTTCGACGATAACACGCTCGCGAGCTTCCGGTGGGACGCGGGGACCCTCCACATCGCAGGGCACGGGGTTGCGGCGGTCGCGCGGGTTCGCGGGGCACTCTACAGTGACTAAAATCTTGCCGTGTAATATGGAGGACTTTAATTGGAACTACGTCTGGGCCGCTATAGTGATTAACTTTGTCCTTGTCTATGTCGTCCCCAAGCTGATAAAGAAGCCCACGGGCTTCAAGCCAATCGATGACGTGGTTCTGTACCTGAATTCTCAGAAGGGCTTTTTGGTCGCGAGTAGCATCGTGGTCGGTCTCGTGATGTATGGGGCCCATTACTGGGTCGATACTCAAGGGAGCGCCAAGGGTGCGTCTTCGCCACCCCGTGGCAAAGATTTTTAATATTTATTAAAACTAAATGAATGCCCAACGTGTGAATGCTGCTGCGAACCAGGTGGCCCAGGCGGGCGTCCAAATGAACAACGCCGCCCGGGCCGCCGCGAACGGCCAGATGGGCAACGCGGCCCGGGCGGCGAACGCCGCGGCAAATAACCTGGCCGGTGCAAACCAGCGCCTCAACGCCGAGGCGAACAAGGCGCGTCAGCTCGGTAACATGAACATGGCCAACAACCTGAAGAAGGCGGCGAATGCGGCCCGCCGGGCCGAGATTATGAATTCCCTGAAGCACATCGCGAACGCGATCAAGTCCAAAAATCGCTTGAACGCAAATTAGACATGATCTTACGGGTATGCTCGTGATCCCATGATGTCACCTTCTTCTCGAAACAGTCCCGGAGACACTGTTGGAGGGCCTCGCCTGATGGGTGACCCCACACGAGATCTTTTGTGAACAAAAAGTCGTCAAAGCCGATGGGTCCGGGCGTGCATGGCACGATCCACGGCGTCTTCACATACTCCTTGAGTCCCCCGTAATCGGTAATTACGACGGGTTTGGACCGGAGCGCAGCCTCGACGGCCCCCATTCCGACACCCTCGGAGTGGGAGCAGTTGACGTAACAGTGGCCAGCGTCATGGACCTTCTCGAGGTCCTCGTCGCTCAAAAGGCCGTTGATGATGGTGACGCCTGGGACCTTCCACTCGATCGGTTGATTACACGTCGCCTTGAGGACGAGATGGGCCTGACCGCCAAAACCGCACCTGAGGTATGCATCGATCAGGCCCCGTATATTCTTTCGCGGGTCCAGGATATTTCCGATACTGTAAAACACATACGGGGTCGCCGCCGCCGGTGGCCGTGGGACGCGCGGTTCGGCGTACAAAGGTAGGACTGTCCAATTTAGGTCCGGAAATTGACGCTCAAAAACATTTTTACAAAATTCCGAAGAGACCAAGAGGGACTTGTACCGGGACAAGATCCCATAGACCGGATTTACCGTATCGGTCTCGCATATAGTCATATAGTGCATCTTGGCACAGAATGTTGCGTACTGGTCGACGAGGTTCAGCTGGTCCTCGAGTGGTAGGACGAACGCAAATCCACAGTCGTACCGGGTCTTGGAGGGCCTCTGGCCGAACACGACGTATTCGGCTTCGTGGCCGGCCGCTCGAACGAGACTAGCATAACGGTTCGTCACCTGGCCGATGCCGGCCAAAAGGGTCGGCCCGACGAAGAGCCAACTCTTCATTGACAATCATTATGGACCATTCTTTTAACAAGATCCCGAAAGTCAATCCGTGGGCGCCACCCAAGCTGATCATGGGCCTTGCGGGCGTCACCAATCAGGACGTCAACCTCGGCCGGTCGGTAAAACTCGGGATTAATTTTGACAATGACATTGCCCGTCCCAATTTCGTAGCAAATTTCGTCAACTCCGGACCCGGACCACTGGATCTGGATCCCGAGCTCACGACAGGCCGCCTCGATGAAATCACGGATACTGTGTGTGTGACCGGTCGCGATGACGAAATCGTCCGGATGGTTCTGTTGGAGCATGAGCCACATGGCCTCGACGTAGTCCTGGGCGTGCCCCCAGTCACGGCGGGCGTCCAAGTTCCCGAGCTCGATCGGCGTCTTGGACCGCCGCCACTCGGCCAGGCCCATCGTAATCTTGCGCGTCACAAACTCGACCCCGCGACGCTCAGACTCGTGGTTGAATAGGATGCCGGTACAGGCGAACGTGCCATAGGCCTCGCGATAGTTCTTCGTGATCCAGTACCCAAAGAGTTTAGAGACTCCATAAGGGCTCCGTGGGTAAAAAGGGGTCTGTTCGTTCTGGATCGGCGCCTGGACCTTACCGAACATCTCACTCGTCCCGGCCTGGTAAAACTTGAATTTTGAACTAAAATTCGTCTGACGGATCGCCTCGAGGATCCGGAGCGTCCCGAGGGCGTCGACGTTCGCAGTGTACTCGGGCTGACTGAACGAGTGTTTCACGTGAGACTGGGCCCCGAGGTTATATACCTCGATCGAATCGTAAACCTCGAGTGAATTTATGATTGAATTGACCCGGGCCGTGTCGGTCAGATCTCCCTCGACGAGGTGGAACTCGGGGTGCGTCTTGAGGTGCTCGATACGCTCGTGCTTTGGCTCGGAACAGTACCGAATGAGGCCATAGACCGAGTAACTCTTGTCGAGGAGGAACTCGGCCAGGTAACTCCCATCCTGACCCGTAACCCCGGTGATCAATGCGGCCCTCATTATGCCTTTAAATCGAACATGTGTTTTATTTGCCAACAAAGCCACGCGACCCTAAATTCGAGTGTAGGATGAAACAGTAAATTGAGAAGAACCTCACGATACCGCCTTTCGAGTGGTGGCACTGGGTACCATGAAGCCAGCCATAGTGCCCAGTCGGCCATTATGAATTTTGATCACAAATTAAATCGCTGGGATTTACAAGGGGATGACGTTCTTGTATATCCTGGCGATGACTGCCTCCGAGCTTTTCGGGAACGCCCATCTGAAATGGTATGCCCAAGACAAGAGACATCATAATTTACTCTTGGGAATCCTGGCCTGGCTCTTGTGCCTTGCGTTCCTCGTCAAGACGCTCGAGTCCCAGAGCCTCATGTGGACCTGTATCATGTGGGAGGCTGCGATCGTTCTTGGCGGGGCTCTTACGGCCTATTACATTTTTGGTGAGAAATTGGATCACTGGGTCCAATGGCTGGGTATTGTATTTGCGATCGGTGCGGCCATTTGCATCAACTATCAGTGTGACAAATAAACACCCGTACCGTAAGTAAGTCAAGATGAACGATTTTGAGCGACACGTGTTCGGACGGCTCGACAATCTCGAGGCCGAGCTGGCCGAACTTCGGGACGTGACCTGGCCGGTCTGTCAGGGACTGGTCGACGAGCGGGCCGGGGTTTTTGCGAATGTAAAAGAAAAGCGATCATTTTTCAAGTTTTTACATGTCGAGGACATCAAGCGGCTTCTGCGGCGCAAGGCGTGGTTCATGGGAACCGACCCAGGTTTAACCGGCGAAGAATTTCGACGGATCCGGGCAGAGGCACCTCGGCCGGCCGATGAACTAGTGTAGTGTGACCATCGGTGTGAATTCCGTTCTCGATGAAATGCTGGAATGTATCGGGTGTCTGATCGGCGTGATGTCCGTCCTTGGCGTGAGCGTACGTCTGAAACTTGTTCCAGACGGTCATGGGTGTGCCGAAACTACTGAGGTGCCACCCAGCGAACGCAAAGTGGGGCATCTTCCAGCGAGCATCCCGAAGAGCGTTCGGTCCGACCCTCTTCAGAAGCTCACAGTTCGTGATGACGGTCCCGAACCATGGTTCGCCCATGAAGAGATAATCGAGCGAGTACTCGAACATCCACATATGGACCGAGGTCATCGAGTGTTCGAGTTTCTCGTACCGGACGATGTCAAGGTTCGGGATCTCGTCCACGTCCGAGACCATGACGATCGCCTCATCAGGGACGGGGCCGTGAACGGTCCCGTCGGCGCCCGCACCGCCCTCGAGACCCCGTAGGATACAGTTCCGCTGATACTTCTCGCGGGCCCACGGGTTCGTGTCCTTCGGGGCCTCCTCGGCCGTCATCACAACGTGTACAATCTTAGGGAGCCACTTGGCATAGCGCTCGCGATTCTTCTGAAAAAACAGCTCCTTGGGACCTCCGACGTGCGTCACCTCTGACTCGACAAGTACGAACCGATCCACGTACCTGTCGAGAAGTTCGAGACGGAGCTCGAGAATATCGAGCTCATTATAAAACATAAACGCATCGACTAGCATTTGTAACCAAAGTAATTTTTACCCTTATCTTCGAGTTCTACAAGGACCTTCTTGTTGTTGAGGTTGTGACCGCCCCATTCGTTGTGGAGCGCGTCCGGGCCGAACCCGTATGGGAGCTGCTGAATGTACCCGAGATGAAAGTCGGGTGTGTAAATCGTCCGCCGCTTGATTCCATATTTTTCGAACAAATTTGAAAGGATAATATCGTCGTTGTGGGTCACGCTCAAAAGTTCCTTGTACTCCGGAACGATCTTCTGGATCCATCCAGCCTTGACGATGACGGACCCGTACCCCTCGAGGACGTCCACGGGTTGACCGTGTTGACGAGGGAACAGACCCTGGAAATATGTTTCAAAATTGAAACCGCTCAGACCCCATGCACTCGCGGGGTCGGTATGGCGCCACCTGAGAAGGTTCGTCACCAATTTTGGATCATATTCCGTATCATCATCGAGGTACACAATCAGGTCTTCGGGGTCGAGGTGCATGGCCGGACCGATGAACTTTGTCCCGGGTCCCAGATCTTCACAGTCCCGATTGACGTGAATTTTAGGATCTAAATTCAGGAGGTGCCCCGGGACCTTGCCGTCCCAATCCGGAAAGCGGGTGTACTTGGGTGGGATGTTGAGCCAGACCTCGTGACAGGTCTGGAACGTCAAGGCCCTAAGGATCGGTTCGAGACGATCAAACCGGGTCGGAATGCTCGTGAGGCTTACCACAAGCTTCATAACTCGTAAAAGGTTCTAACCTCTAAGACCTACTGAGAATGGTTAAACCATTACAGTTCGAAAATACCTTTTCGGTTTTCCATTCGGGGTGAGCCTCGAGAAACTCTTGAATCGCGTAACCAAGGCCCTTACAAATTTCATCAAGTGGATAGCCGGAAGATTTAGCCTGTTCTTTGACGTCAAGACCGCACCGCAGACTTTCACCATTGACCGCATCGATAGTCGTATCATGCATTATGATGTACTTGGATACGTTTGTATGATGGTGCTCGAGCTCGCGTTTCAAGTGGCCGTAGACGTGCCACGTGTCAATAAATAACAGGTCCACGTTCGCACCTAAATTTACTGTGGCACTATTATCTTGGATAAATTCGAGGTCGATACCCACCTGATTGCTTAGCTTTTGTTCGAGGGTCATGTCAACCGGAATTATGTCGACACAAAAAAGCTTTTTCACGGGGGACGGCGAGTCGCATAGGCCACGCATAAACGCCCACGTCGACACGGGCGTGCGAACACCCAACTCGGCGACAGTGCCACACTTGGCCGCGTAATCGCGAAGGGTCGGGAGGTGCTCGAAAATATCACCCGGGGCCGCGCATTTTTGCTTGTATATTATGTCTATGACCTCCATTACTCAACTCGAACCTATATGTTTTATCTAGATTTCCAGAACGAGTAAATACCTTTCTCGATTTCATAAGAGTCCCACAACTTGCGTTCACGATCGGGTTGTACACCAATCCATTCCCACATGCGTTTGAGCCCCTCCTCAAGTGGAACATTTTCGGTATAGTCGAGCAACTCCACCGACTTTTCGTATGTACTCCAAGCCAGTTTAACCTCGTGACGACCTTCGAGATGGACGAAGTTCTCGGAACCGGTCACGGTACCGACCAGCCTACAGGCATCCAAGATTTGGGTTTCACGTTTCCCACCGAGATTGATAATTTGGTTCTTGGCCCTAGGGTCTACGGCCGCCTTGAGTAAAGGCTCCATGATGTCGTCAATATATGAAAAAGCACGGCACTGTGTTCCGTCACCATAAATGGTCATAGGCAGGCCCTTGAGGGCCTGGTACATCCATATGCCTAGAACATTTCGGTAAGGGTCCCATATATTTTGACCCGGTCCGTATACGTTGTGAGGGCGGATGATGCAGTATTCGAGCCCGTGCTGCTCCCATGCGACACGAATATCCATTTCACACGCGTATTTGGCGATTCCATAAGAATCTATAGGGCGTGGAATTTGATCTTCGTGGAAGGGGGCCTCGTTCGCTCCGTACACGGCCATCGAACTCGTGAATACGAACCGCTTTATATTATGTTTTATAGCCATGTTCACCAAGAACACTGTGGCGAGCGTGTTATTCTTATAATTGAATTGGCGAATGAAAGGACTCAGTCCTTCGGCGGCATAAGCCGCGAAATGAAAGACGTAGTCGACTGGGAACTGGGCCTCGACTTCACGCTGACCTTCGGGTGACGTGAGGTCGGCCTTTACGAAATTCACGTGTTCGGGAACCTGGTCTAGGTACCCACCCGAAAGATCGTCGACGCCCACTATATCTACACCGGGCCCCAGCCATTTACAAAAGTTGGATCCAATGAGTCCGGCGCAGCCAGTCACCAACACCTTCATGATAAGTTAAAAGTTACTCTCTTTTATTTTATCATGAATTATTTCAAGAATCAGAAATGGGAATGTGATTTCGGAACGCATCCTGAAAACAGCCCACTTGTTGGAGTCCTTGTGGAATCGCGAGATCATCCGGACCTGGAACCGGCTCTTCGGAATTTCTCGTGTATGCTACCATACGCTTCATTATGCATTATGTATTCAGCGAAAAATAGAGAAAGAATAATTCAAATCATAGGACCCGAGAATACAAATGTTCGCCTCATTCCCCTGCCCGAACCTTTTGGTCGGGAAGAATGCATGACCCTTTGGACTTCAGAAGAATTTTGGAATAAATTTCAAACTTTTTCAAGAGTTCTCATCTTCAACGTCGACACGGGAATCAGACAAAACACGATTCTCAAGTTTATGAAATATGACTATATAGGACCCCACTGGGAACATCAACCGACACCAGATCCTCGGGTGTTCCAAGGCAATGGTGGGTTCTCACTTCGCAATCCTAGATTAATGGCTCAAATTTGCAAGGAAAAATGTCCCATGCCAAGCTGTGAAGACGTCTGGGTCGGGTGGACCCTTGTGAATAAATATCCCGATGCGGTGCTTCCCGAGACGCGCGCGATATGTGCCGAGTTTGCGACCGAGGGTGAGGATTTTTACGGGACACTAGGGTTCCACGACACCCAGAAATATAACCCTAAAGCATATAAGGTTTACACAGTCGCCGATGGACCCACGCGCCGTCTCTTCAAACTCGAGAGCGCCACTCTCGATGGCCGTGACGTGACCGATCTCATACGGTTAGGTATCGGTCCCAAATGTCTTAGGGTCTACAATACTATAGGTGAAGGGGTCCTCGTCATCAACGAAACCCTGAGAATTGATTTGAAATACTCGGTTCACGTAGAAATTAAAGTTTGATTACCATGATTACTCAATGCACGTGTTCTACAGGTTTAGTGATTCGACGAACGGTGGTGCGGCCAAACCCCGGCCTCATGGATTTTGTAAACGAAAGGTGTTCGAAAATTTTCTAGAGATTTTCAAGACAAGTCGAATCCATGTCATTGCTGATAGGGTAAAGCCCGAAACGGCCGAGTGGCTCCGGGCGAGATGTGACGATGTCGAAGTGACGGATATCGGTAATGGCGGCGACTCGACGTGTTGGGCGTTCAAACGGGCCCTAGAAAAGTGCAGTCCGGGTGACCTTGTTTATTTTTGCGAGGACGACTATTGGCATCGCCCTGGATCAGAGGTTATAATACAAGAGGGACTTACTATTTCTCATTACGCGACTCTATACGATCATCCAGACAAATACGTGATCGGTGTGAATCCTTTCCTTCGAGAGCATCCGGGTGAGGTGACCCTCGTGCGTCGAACCGCAGGGGTCCACTGGAAACATACGAATAGTACGACTCTAACGTTCGCTACGCATTATGAAGTACTTCGTCAGGATCTAGACACCCTGATCAAGCACTGTGGTGAGGCCAAGTCACACGATTTTGAATTGTTTTGTGATTTACTCCGTCAAGGCCGCTCACTCGTTTCACCCATTCCGGGCTATTCAACGCACATTCACATTCCCTGGATCACACCCGAAGTCACTCCGGTTTTTGAATAATAAGCTGACCCGGAATTTCCTTGAGGATTTTTGGTGTGAAAATTTTACAAAAGGCGTCGATCCCGGTGCGGGGATTGACAATGTCGTCGAGCTTGGTACCCTCCATGACCCATGTATAATCATCGAATATCATGATACCACCTGGTTTCAAGAGTCTCCATGCGAGAATTGCGTCCTCGAGGGTATCACATGAGTAATGGGAACCATCGACATACACGAGGTCAAAACGCGCCTCACACGGGAATGTACGTAATACCACACCGGACGGCCCCCTAGACACGGTCACGCGCTCATTGAACCGTTCGACATTATTCTTGAATCTATCAAATAACCCATCCTTCATATCCTGCGAGTGCTCTGGACTCCCCTCCCAGGTGTCCACACACGTGACGCGCGCGTTTGGATATTCGTCGAGTAACCAACACGTCGTCCGGCCCTCGAAAGATCCAATCTCAAGTACATTATTTGGTACGAAATTCATAGATGAAAATGTAGGCGCCCAGAAACGCACATTCCACGTCGTCCAATCGACCGTAAACATTTATAACAAAAATATTTAAGACTTTATTTATTCACTTGAGAGACAGCATGTAAATCGTCGAGCGAATCAGGGCCGTAATTTCGTCCTGAATATTCTTCAGGTACGCATCGCCCCGAGGGAGCCGGACGGCCTTGACGCGGGCCAGGAGCTTCTTGAAATAGTCACGCGCCTTGCGCGGATCAGACATGTACCGCTTGTTCATGGTGATCCGCTTGAGCCGTCCATACTTGCCCATATAGGCCTCGGCCCAGGAATCGAGCAGGGGTACGATGCCTTCATAGTAGGCCTGGAGGGCCTTGTGCTGCGCAAATGAATTGGTCATAAGGTGGAACGAATGGGCCTGCTCACGCGAGTTCATGAGCATGCCGATGTAACGGTTCGCCGCCATTAATAAAGTTGTATAAAATAATAAGGATGGTCTTTGCCGAGACGATCTTGCCTCCAGGAAAGGTCCTATATAAAGGACTTGGCAAGTTGGCCTGTCAGGTTGTCCTCAAGGACACGCGGTTCTTTTACCTCACGGACAACCCTGGTCACGCCCGGAACTACGGGCGGTCCTGTGCGTACCGGGTCAAAAAAACCCTTCGGCTCTTTGACTTGACGCATAAAAATGTCGCAAAATTACTCGAGAGCAAGTACCCGCTCAAACAGGAGACGCGTGATCTCCTTCGGCTCGTGCTTGGCACCGGTCTGAAGATCGGTCACCAGGTCAAAATCATCAGTGCGATTTTTGGTCGAAAAAACGTCGCAAATGTCCCATACAAGAAGTACAAAAACCCGGGTGAGCGCGTCAGTTACACGGTCCTTAACAAAAAGGTCTTTGGGAACCTGACCCGTGAATTCCTGATACCCGAAGGGTTCGACGGATACTTTGCTCCCAAGAAGCGATCGGTCTTCCATGGAGGTGAATTTCATTCCGAAATTATGCTCAACAACGCGTACCAGAGTATCGAACGGCTCAAGGATCAGGCTCCGGTCGTTTCGAACCGTTCATTGGCCTGGGCCCTCCCCCGGCTCTTCATGGATTTTACGAAGGGCACGACACGTCTGATACGACCATACGGCGGCGGCCTAACAATCTTCTGTACGGGCGGCATGGGCGTCCGTCTGTACCTCGAGGCCCGAAAGCGTCCATTGCCTCTCAAGATCCGGCGGACGTCCGACTTTGACTTTACGTTCGCATTGCCGCGCCGTCTGAAATCGGATCGCCAAGTCGCATCGTACGTGTTCGTCATGCGCAAGATTATGACGGCCCACTTGACCGCTTTCGTCAAATGGCTCAATCGCAACTACTCGGGTGCGAACGCCCGGATCCGTATGGCGACCTTTGGCCGGACAAAGTACGACAATCCCCGTCTCCAGGTTCCAGGAACGAAGCGCATGGTCTATCAGGTAATTTCGTACAAAATTGTGACCGGCCGGAATGAAGAGACTGACTTGGTCGACACGGCCCTGGCCGTCTACCCCGGGGCCTCGCGCAACATGCTCCACATGCCCTTCTCTATGAAAACGGGTATACCCGTCCAGCGTCTTCGGTACCAGCTCAAGGATTCACTCGCACTCCTGTCGGGCTCGTTCATTCATAAGGGCCTAATTTCGAAACGAAATCCGATAACGGGCGTCGTGAAAGAGAAGGGTGAGAAGAACGCCGAACGGTCCGGTCGACTGCTCGATATCGTCAAGGGTCGCCGCAAGTACTACAAGAACCTGGCGCCCCTGGTCCAACAAGCCCAACCACTCCTGAACGCCGTGAAGCTCAAGAACCTTAAGAGGGCCCGATCAGCCGCCCGTAACGTCAATAGAGCCCTGAAAAAAATAAAGTGAACAATTAGATGAAGCGTATTTGGATCGCGATTGCTCTCGCGACGCTCGTGATCTCCCTAGCGTGGTTCATGTGGCCTCGAGGACCAAGGGGCTTTTCTGACGAGTCGGAACCATGGGATGAACCGTTTATTGTCGATTCGGTCATTAGCCGAGCCGAGTGTAAAGAACTTATCACAAATTCTGAAGTAAAATTCTCCAAAAGTGAACTCGTCGGGATTCCTGGAGGAGACGGGACCCGGACGAGTGAGACGGCCTGGATTTCCAAAAATGATCCGATCGCCCAAAAAATCCTCAAAAGAGCCTGTGAGTTGACCGGAAAGCAATTTAGACACTGTGAGGATCTCCAGGTCGTGAGATACAAGCCCGGTACCTATTACCGGACCCATCACGATTCGTGTTGCGAGGATACACAGGCCTGCAAGGACTTTGAACAACGCGGTGGCCAGCGGGTCGGGACGCTCCTCGTGTATCTAAACGACGATTTCACCGAGGGCCACACTCACTTTCCGAATTTTGGTGACAAAAAGTACAGGGTCGATCCGGGGTCGGCGGTGTTTTTCAGGCCGCTCGGGACGAACGACGCACGGTGTCACCCCAGAGCGATCCATGCAGGGCTTCCAGTGACGTCCGGCGTCAAGTACGTCTGTAATGCTTGGGTCCGCGAGGGAAATTTTAAATAAAATCTAGTAATTAAATATATGTCGTCGGGTACACCTCCACTGTGGTTAATGTTTGTTTCTCCCGAGGGTATGACGGTGCTCGGGGCACTTATCCTCACAGGATTGTACATATATTTCGGTTGGTATCTCCCTATTAGCAAGATCCGTGATTCCAAGGTCAAAACCAAGACCGGATGGATTATGTTGCTTCTATTACTCGGTATAGCGCCAATTGTAGTACCAATTATTATGGCGGCGGCGGTGGCCCGGCGTAACGCTGCTGGCGCCGCGGCCGCAGCCGGCACGACCCTGAACGCGAGTCCAGGGCCCCAGCCCGTGGTCGGCACAAACGCGAATGCCATGAGAGGGGCCCTCCCTATGAACAGACCCTCGGCGGCCTACTAAAAAACATGTGATGACCAGGCCAGTCCATGTCTGGACCAAACCAGAAACCAACCAAAAACAACCATACAACCGACCCCTACACGACACGCAAAATCCGTGTCGTGTGCGGGCCTGAAACTTCCAACACCAGCCAGAAACCAACCAACAAACAAATGGCGTCCTCCGGTGCTAACTTCACTGCTGCCATCAACGCCCTCGTGGCCGAGCGCGACCGCGTGTTCCTTCTGCGGGTCGCGGCTGACTATGGCCTGAAGTATGAGGAGCTCCACGCCAAGTACCTCGAGACGGCCGAGGTGGCTATCAAGGTGCCCCGCAAGTACACCAAGAAGCCCAAGGCGGTCGTGACCACTGAGGTGCCTACCGAGGGCGCTGCCGAGCCCAAGGTCAAGGTGCCCAAGGCCAAGGCCGAGAAGCAGTGCTGCACGGCCCAGACCTCCAAGAAGGAGCCCTGCAAGTTCAGCGCTCTGAAGGGTGAGGTGTTCTGCAAGCGCCACCTCAAGCAGAGCCTCGAGGTCGAGGTCGAGCCCAAGGCCAAGGTGCCCAAGGTGCCGAAGAAGGCCGCGGCCAAGCCGGTTGCGCCGGTCCACACGCACGACCTGGAGGCCGGCGTGGTCGAGGAGTGCGACCTGTGCCAGTCGCACGGCAATGCCCTGGCCGAGACGGTCGACTTTGAGCTGGCCACGCCCCACACGGGCCCGATCAAGCCGGTGAGTGTCGAGTCGCGCCTGGCGGCCCTGCTCAATGAGGCTGACGAGTCGGACGCCGAGTCGGAGGAGGAGACCGCGGGTGCCTACCACGAGGAGGCGGATGACGGCCTCGAGGAGGAGGACTTTGAGGAGGAGGACGACTAGAGCGCGCGCCAGATCGCCAAGACGCGCTCCTTCTCCGCGCGCAAATAAGCAAAGTTGTTGGCTTGTAATTTAGTGAACGTTATGAACCACAGAGTGATCATCAGTGTCCACAAGAACAGGTTCTCCTCCTTTTGAGACCTGAATTTGTATACCGGACCCACAAGCCGGCCAAAAAACGTCTCGTCGTCACACGTCTTGCCCGAGAGCAGCTTCTCGATCTCGGTCAGTGCGCATACCGTCTGGTTTGTGAGCCAGTGCCCAAGGATGAGCGGAACCAGGAGGAAATGCATAGAGAGCATGTACTGCGTCCCACAAAACGGGGTAATCACGATAAAGAGTACTAGAAGAAAATGGACCACCTTTATTAATGTCGCCAGGATCGACATGGTCCCCTACCATAGATGGCCGAAAAAAATGCGATGTACCAGTCACAAGTTCCGCGCCGACAACGAATTTAACTCCAAAAATGTACAAGCGTCCGAACCCCCAGCCTCGCCGTGGATGCTATACTCTGGCTCCGCCCATCAGTCCCACCGCCACAGGCCGGGTTGCCGATATTGTGCGCAAGATTCATTATCCCGAGCCGGTCCGTACTGTTCAGCGACAGTGGGCGCCGCCTGTGAATTTCGAATTCATTGCGCACCATATGACTCCCGAGGAGGGTCGGGTCTACATTGAGCGGTGCCAGGCATGGCACGAGCAAAATCCACCCGCACCACCCAAGCCTGTACAGATTCAGGGCCCCATTAACCAAGAACCTATCCTGGCCGTCATCGCCAAGCACGCCCCAAGCCGCCCACCTGTAAACGCATTCGTCAAGGCCATGCGTGAGGCGGGCCACACGGAGGCCCGGATCCAGAAGACCATCGACTTCTACCGCCGCCTCGAAGAGACGTACGAAGAGCGGACGGCGGCCCTAGAGCTCATATTTGCCAAGTGGCCCGCGGCTTCCAAGCCGACCCCCAAGCCGAAGCCCAAGGTGATCAAGGCAGTTAAGAAAAAGATGACCTGAATATGTAATGAGTAAAGTCCGCTGGGCCGATATGACCGATGATGACATGGAGTTTCCCGAGCCCACGTCCATTTCGCGTCACGGGGTCCGCATCAAGTCCCCGCCTCCACCGCCACCGCCACGGTCCAAAAACTACGTCCCGCCACACCTCAGGTCGGCAGATAAAACCAAAAAGCCTGTAAATAGTAACGACGAATGAGCTGTGGGATCTGTTGTGAGACCTACAACCGATCATCTCGGTCTAGGATCGAGTGTAGATACTGTTCATTTGAATCATGCAGTTCGTGCAATGAGCGATACATCCTTGAAACGTCCGAGGACCCTCATTGTATGAATTGCCGGAAGGGTTGGACCCGTGAAGTTCTGGTTGAGAATTTTACTCAGAAATTCGTGACCAAGACGCTCAAGGGCCGTCGCGAGGATCTCCTTTTGGAGCGTGAGCGAAGTCTCATGCCCGCGACCCAACCATATGTAGAAATCGAGCGGAAAATTAGGGCACTTTCTAGTCGGATTGCTGAGGTGCGAAAGCTTGTCGAAAAGGCAAATGAAAAGTGGTTCCATATTAGTCGACGGGACCTGGCCGTCTTCATGGTCGAGCACAATATCGCATCGGACATCGATGCTCAGATTTTGCAACATAAAATGGCGGCCGATCAACGCAAGGTGGTGAACGGTCTACAGATTGACGTTCAGCATCTCGAGTGGTGTCAGGAGCTGTACATCCACCGGCTGAATGGCGGGGCCCTGGACAATGAGCGCCGGGCCTTTGTCCGGGCCTGTCCCTATACTGGGTGCCGTGGGTTCCTGAGCACGGCCTGGAAGTGTGGCATGTGTGACAACTGGGTCTGTCCGACGTGTCACGAGGGCAAGGGTCCAGAGAAGGATGCCGAGCACACGTGCGACCCAAACAATGTCGCGACGGCCCAGCTTCTCGCGCGAGATTCTCGCAACTGTCCCAAGTGTGCCGCACTCATATTCAAGATTGATGGGTGTGATCAGATGTACTGTACCCAGTGCCACACGGCCTTCAGTTGGCGGACCGGTCGGGTCGAGGTCGGGACGATCCACAACCCGCACTACTACGATTACATGCGTCAGCATGGAGGGCTCCCCCGCAATCCGGGAGACGTGCCATGTGGGGGCCTGGCTGATTGGGGGGTCGTGTCCCGCCTCCTCAGACGTGATGAATTTTGGAACAAAATTGCGAATGCTCACCGATCCTACGCTCATTGTCAATGGGTCCTCCTCCCCCGGTACACTACGAACCATAATGCCGATAACCGCGACCTGAGAATAAAACTCATGATCGGTGACATTGACGAGGATGAATTCAAGCGGAAAATTCAGCAACGTGAGAAGGCCCGGCAGCGCAAGACGGACATCCGCCAGGTTCTCGAAATGTACATGGCCGTTCTGGTCGATGTGTTCCAGGTTTTCATGACGGACCACTCGGTGCCGAATCTGACGGTGGCCCTCGAGGAGCTCAGAAAACATGTGAATAACACGCTCGATACCATATCCCATCGGTATGGCAAATGTGCAGTACCCAAGATCCTGGACGTGTTCGGCTTTCGTTAATTTAGGAACAAAATCGTTATCAGTATAAGAATGATACCTAGGTACATTTATTACCGTGGTCTTTTTCCGTATCATCTTTTATTTAGGATCTTCCGCACCCCCAAATTAAGAAAGTCTCATAGTTGTCCGAATTTGTAAAATAAATACAATTACTTTTAACGTTCAAAATCCT
>JACCDP010001637.1_pt1 | contig 72253 bp, 49 predicted proteins | sample 7445841 | NCBI WGS metagenome assembly JACCDP01 (sample SAMN15323441, study PRJNA562643) | freshwater metagenome | isolation source: river surface water | place: USA:Blue River Watershed | collected 2017-08-17 | reverse complement strand
CCGGCCAGCGCGCTGTCGAGCGCCTGGATGAGGGCCGACATCGTGTCGTCGGTTTCGTCGCCCATGTTCGAAATCCGGAAGGTCTTGCCCTTGAGCTTGCCGTAGCCTCCGTCGATCACGAGTCCGTGCTTGGACTTGAGCGTCTTGTTGAGAGCGGCGAGGTCGTAGCCGGCACTGTTGGCGAAGCAGTTCAGGGACCGCGAGCCATAGCGGGCCTCGGGGAACAGGGAGAACCCGTGCCCAGCGCCCCAGGCGCGCATGCGCTCGTTGAGGCGCAGGTGGCGGGCGTAGCGTGCTTCGATCCCCTCGGCTTCGATGTCCTCGAGCTTGGACTGGAGGGCATAGATGAGCGGGATGACCGGCGTGCTCGGGGTCATGCCCTGTTCGTGGTTCTTGTGGAACTCCACGAAGTCGAAGTAGTACCCACGGTCCGGCGAGGTCGCCGCGCGGGCGAGGGCGCGCGCCGAGACGGTCACGAGGGCGAGGCCGGGCGGAAGTGCGAGGGCCTTCTGGGAGCCGGTGATGATGACGTCGATGCCGAGCTTGTCCTTTTCGATCGGGACGACGCTGAACGAGCTCACCGTGTCGACGATTGAGATGACGTCGGGGAACTCGCGCAGCACGGCGGCGATGGCGGGGAGGTCGCTCATCGTGCCGGTGGAGGTTTCGTTGTGGATGAGGGTGACGCAGTCGTAGGCCCCGGTGGCGAGCTCGCGGCGGAGGGCCTCGGGATCGACGGGCTTGCCCCAGTCGAACCGCAGCGCCCCGGCGGCGCGGCCGCAGCGGAGGGCGACGTCGTTCCACTTGTCGGAGAAGGCACCGTTCATGCAGTTCAGCACCTTGCGGCGGCAGAGGTTGCGCACCGCTCCCTCCATCACGCCCCAGGCGGAGCTGGTGGACAAGTAGACTGGGTCCTGCGTGAAGAACAGGGACTGCAGCTTGGGCTGGATGGCCTGGTAGAGGGCGACGAAGTCGCTGCTGCGATGGCCGATCATCGGCCGGGTCATGGCGCGAAGGGTCTTTTCCGAGACAGCGATCGGGCCGGGGATGAACAGTTTGTAGCTCATGAACGCGAGGGGGAGAGCTTAGTAAGCGGGGGCGGCAAAGGAAGCCGGAAGGCGAAAAATCGTCCGAGGGTAGGGGATGATTCCGGTTGCGCCCCCGGCGCGAAACCCGTTTGCCGGTAGGCTGCCGCATGTCGTCGTGGCTCAAACGCAAACTCACCGCCTTCGAGGCCTACACAATCGATGTGATCTTCGGTCGTCGCGAGGACGCGGGGGCCACGGTCTACGCGGCGCTGTTACAGGCTCTTTCAGCGGTATTCAGCGCGCTGACCCAGGCCCGCCTCTGGCTGTACCGGCATCGGATCCTGCATGACCAGCCGCTGGGGTGCCTTGTGGTGGTGGTGGGCAACCTGACCGTCGGCGGCACGGGCAAGACCCCGGTGGTCGAGAAATTCGCCCGGGCCCTCCGCGATCGCGGTCGGCGCGTGGCGATCCTGTCGCGCGGCTACAAGAGCAAGGCCCCGCCGCTGTGGCGCCGGGCGTGGAATGGGTTGACCCACGTTGCCGCACCGCCTCCGCGGGTCGTCAGCGATGGCGAGACGGTGCTGCTGGACAGTGAGGAAGCGGGCGATGAGCCGTTCATGCTCGCGCGCAACCTGCCCGGCGTCGTGGTCCTGGTCGACAAGGACCGCGTGAAAGCGGGCACCTACGCGATCAAGCGTTTTGGCTGCGATACCTTGGTCTTGGATGACGGTTTTCAGTACCTGCCGCTGAAAGGGAGCCTGAATCTCCTGCTGGTCGACAAGACCAACCCCTTCGGTAACGGGCACCTGCTGCCGCGCGGGATCCTGCGCGAGCCGATCAAGCACCTGCGGCGGGCGAACTACATCTTTCTGACCAAGTCGGACGGTCGTCGTGATCCGGAAATCGAGGCCCTGTTCGCGCGCTACAACCCCTCGGCGGATGTGATCGAGTGCGCGCATCGCCCGCAGTACCTGCACCGGTTTGGCGTGCCCGTGGACTCGTCGGAGATGCGCCAGCCCTTGTCCTTCCTGCGCGGACGGCGGGTCGGGGCGTTCTGCGGCATTGCGGCACCGGAGAGCTTCGAGAACTTCCTCCGCGACTTGGGCGCGGAGCTGTGTTTCTCCCGCCGCTTCCTGGATCACTATCGCTTCGGACCGGAGGATCTGGAATCGGTCTTCGACGAGGCGCGCGCGAAGGGCGTCGACTGCATCGTGACGACGGAGAAAGACGCCGTGCGGCTGTCTGCGGACCTGCAGCCGCCGGTGCCCTTGTACCACCTGCGCCTGGAAATCGAGATCATCCGCGGCGCGCCGGACTTCGCCGCCGCGGTGCAGCGTATCTGCTTCCCGGAGACGAAGCGGTCGAACGAACCGGCCCGTTGACGGCGGTCTGGTGCGTCAGCGCGCCGGGCGGCGTCGCGACCCGCTCTTCGGTTCGATGTTCAGGTAAGTCTTGTTGAGCATCTGGCTCTCGTAGAGTTCCAGCAATCGGACGCCCTCGCGCGGCTTGACCATGTCCTTGCGCGTGGCCGCGTCGATCTGGGCCTTCATGCGACGGCAGAGCTCCTCCTGCTGGTACTGCACCCCTTCGATCACGTCGGCGATGCGGCTGCCGCTGAGGGCCTCCTCAATGTAGAACCCATTGGGCTCGTCGGGCTCGAGGAATACGTGCACCTCGTTCACGCGACCGAAGAGGTTGTGCAGGTCGCCCATGATGTCTTGATAGGCGCCGGTCAGGAAGACACCGATGTAGTAGGGCTTCCCGTTGAGCGGGTGCAGATTCAGGTAATCCTTGGTGTCCTGAAGATCGATGAACGTACTGATTTCGCCGTCGGAATCGCAGGTGATGTCGACAAGCACGGCGTTGACGGTCGGCTTCTCGTTGAGGCGGTGCAGCGGCGCGATGGGGAAGAGCTGGCCGAGGGCCCAGTGGTCGAGCAGCGACTGGAAGACGGAGAAATTGCAGACGTACTGATCGGCGAGCAGCGTGTGGAGATCGCGAAGCTCCTCCGGCTGGTAACCGGAGTCGCGGGCCTCCTTGGCGAGCTGCTCGCAGATGCGCCAGAAGAGCTGCTCGGCGGCGGCGCGGTTGCCGAGGTCGAGATAACCGAGGTTGAAGAGTGAGATGGCCTCCTCCTTGCGCTGAACCGCGTCGTGGTAGCGTTCGAGGCGCCCGAGCTTCTGCCGATTGCGCAGGAGAGCTTCGAGGTCCTGCACCACCTTGTGCTTCTCCTTCGGTTGGTGCTGCTGGCCGAGCGACTCCCGCTTGTTGATCCGCTCGAACACCTCGAAGACCAGCAGGGAGTGGGGGGCCACGACGGCGCGACCGGACTCGCTGACGATGTCGGGGACGGGCACCTTGGCGGCTTCGCAGACCTCCTTGATGTTGTGCACGACGTCGCGAGCGTACTCCTCGACGGAGTAGTTCATCGAACTCTCGAAGTTGGTGCGGGAACCGTCGTAGTCGATGCCCAGGCCGCCACCCACGTCGAGGTAGCCCATCGGGAAACCCATGTCGACGAGCTGGCAGTAGAAGCGGGAAGCCTCGGTGACCGCGTTCTTGATCGTGATGATGTTCGGGACCTGGGAGCCGATGTGGAAGTGAAGGAGGCGAAGCGACTGGCTGAGCTTGGCCGCCTTGAGCTTCTCGGTGGCGAAAAGAATCTCCGCGGTGTTCAGGCCGAACTTGGCGTTGTCCCCGGAGGACATGGCCCACTTGCCCTCGCCACGGGTCTGCAGCTTGACGCGCAGGCCGATCATCGGCTTCACCCCGGTCTCGGCGGAGATGCGGATGATGTCGTCGATCTCGGAGAGCTGTTCGACAACGAGAATGACCTTCTTGCCGAGTTTCCGGCCCAGCAGGGCGAGGCGGATATAGTCGTCGTCCTTGTAGCCGTTGCAGACGATGAGGCGATTGTTGCTGTCGTGCAGTGCCAGCACGATCATCAGCTCGGGCTTCGACCCGGCCTCGAGGCCGTAGTGGTAGTCCTTTCCGGCCGCCATGATCTCGTCGACCACCTCGCGCAGCTGGTTGACCTTGATGGGGAAGACCCCGCGGTATTCCCCGCGGTAGCCCTCGTCCTTGATTGCCTTGCGGAACAGCTCGTTGAGCTGGACGACGCGGTGGCGGAGAAGATCCTGGAAGCGGACGACGACCGGGGCGCGGAGCCCCATGCCGACGGCCTCCTCAATGACATCCATGATTCGGATGGCGCGCCCATCGGAGCAGGGCTGGACGTTGACAAAGCCCTCGGAATCAACGCCGAAGTGTTCCGCGCCCCAGCGCTTGAAACCATACAGTTCTTCGGATTGGGCGGCGGTCCAGGAGGAGGCAGTCTTACTTTTCAATGCAGGGAAGGGCGTCGGGTTATGGCTTGCTTTTGGCGAGAGTGCGCGGGTTAGATGGGTGTTTCTTTTTCAGAAACCTTCAATCGCAAACCGTCCATGACCTCCGCGAACCTCGTCCTCCCCGTTTTCCTGGCCCAGTCCGCTCCGCCTGCGGGAGGGGGGATGTTCCAGATCCTCTTCCTCGTTTTCATGTTTGCGGCGATGTACTTCCTGATGATCGCGCCGCAGCGCAAGAAGCAGAAGGAACACGAGAAGATGCTGAAGGCCTTGGTCGCGGGCGATGAGATCGTCACGGCCGGTGGCATCTACGGCACGATCACCTCGGTCAAAGAAGACCGCTTCATCGTGCGGATCGCGGACTCCGCCAAGATCGAGATCGGCAAGGGCTTCGTGCACGCTCTCGTGAAGAAGGCGTCCGAGGAAAAGTCCTAAGCGTCCGCCGCGCTTTCGGCGCCGGGTTCGGCTCACCGCCGCACCTCGCTCGGTACGTCTTCCCGCACCCACGCGCCCTCAGCCGTCGGTGCAATTCCCTTTAAACCAAACCCCCAATGATCAAACGTAACCTCTGGAAGCTCGTGCTCAGCCTGGCCATCGTGCTGTGGGCGGTCGCGACGCTTATCCCGTTGAATGACCGGCCTTTCCCTGAGTACGCCCGGTCTGCCGCGACCGCTAAGTCGGCGGAGTTCGCAGCGCTCATCAAGGATGCCAGCGAGCGTACCCAGTCTGGCAGCGCCCCCAGCGTGTTCGTCGCGCTCAAACAGATTGCGCGCGAGCGGAAGATCGATCTCTCCCAGTTCTTCCCCGAGATGAATCTCGGGGACGTGCGGAACCTCGAGAAGCGCAATGCGCTTCTGCTCGAGGAGTTGCTCCGTCGCTCCAAGGGCAAGCTCCAGCTCGGTCTCGACTTGAAGGGGGGCGTCGCCTTCACCTTGGAGGTCGATGACTCCAGCGTGGCCGCCGCCTCCACGGAGGAGCGCCAGGAGAAGCTTTCCAAGGCGATCGACATCATCGGCAATCGCATCAACGCCTTCGGCGTGGCGGAGCCAGTGATCCGCCCGGTGGGTGAGAACCGCATCGAGATCCAGCTCCCCGGAGTCAGCACGCAGGACAATCCCGAGGTCGTAAACAGCGTGAAGAAGCCGGCTCGGCTCGATTTCCGCCTGGTTCACCCGTTCCTCGAACCCGGTCAAACCTCCGACGTGCCGCCGGGCTACGAGCTCATGACGCTCGAGAGCGAGCTGCGGAACGGCGAGATCTACACCCAGGAGGTCTTCGTCAAACGCATCCCGGAGATGACGGGCGAGGGCGTTCAGGACTCGTACCCCACGATGGACGAGTACGGTCGCTTCAAGATCATCATGCGCTTCACCAGCGAGGGTAAGGCGCAGTTTGCGGACGTGACGCGGACGATCGCGGAGTCCAACCAGCGCATCGGCCGGACCGGCCAGCTGGCGATCGTGCTCGATGGCAAGCTCTACTCGGCGCCCACCGTCCGCGAGGAGATCAACAGCGATTCCGCAGAGATTTCCGGCAGCTTCACGCAGCGTGAGGCCTTCGACCTCGCGAACGTGCTCAATAACCCGCTCGACCTTCCCCTGCAGGTGAAGGAACAGTTCGAGGTTGGACCGACTCTCGCCGAGGACGCGGTGGCCAGCGGCAAGGTCGCGTTCATCATCAGCACGCTGCTCACGCTCGGCTTCGTGGTGTTTTTCTACACGGTCGGCGGCCTCATCGCGGCGGTCGGTATGGCGGTCAACGTCCTCGTGACGCTGGGCGTACTTTCCGAGTTCGGCGCAACGCTCTCGCTGCCGGGCATCGCCGGTATCGTGCTGACCCTGGCAATGTCGGTGGACTCCAACATCCTGATTTTTGAGCGCATGCGTGAAGAGCTCAGGGTAGGGAAGTCCCTGCCCACGGCTTTGGAAGCCGGTTTCGACAAGGCATGGAGTGCCATCATCGACTCCAACCTCACGACGCTCATCGTGGCCGCGATCATGATCGCGCTGGGCACCGGTCCGGTGAAGGGCTTCGGCATGACCCTCGCGATCGGTATCTTCACGACGATGTTTGCTGCCGTCGTGGTGTCCAAGCTTCTCATGGAGGCGCTGATCCTCCCCGGCGTGATCAAGCGCATGCCGATGTTCTCGGTGCTGCAGAACACCAACTATGACTTCCTGAAATACGCCCGTCCTGCCTTCATCGGCTCGTGGATCGTCGTCGTCATCGGCATCGGGGTGGTCTTCGTCAAGGGTCGTGAGATCTACGGCATCGACTTCACCGGCGGTGACTCAGTGACACTGAGCTACGCTCAGCGCGTGGAGACGGCTTCGCTGCGCAATGCGGCCGAGAAGGCCGGTTATCCGGAAGCAGGCTTCAGCTATCTTTCCCAAGTGGGGAGCGACCTTCAGGTGCTGAAGGTCACGGCCGACTTCGATCGCGGCAAGCCGCTGGTCGAGGCGCTCCAGAAGGCGCTTCCGCAGGCGAAGTTCCAGGTCGTGGGTGAGAACCGAATCGGTGCCTCCGTCGGCGAGGAGATCCAGTGGAATGCCCTCCAGTCGGTCTTCTGGGCCCTGGTGCTCATTCTGGCCTACGTCGCATTCCGTTTCGAAATCGGCTACGGCATGGGCGCGGTGGTTAGCACCGTGCACGACTTGCTCATGACCATCGGCATCTTCGTGCTCTTCGATCGCGAGTTCAACGCGTCGATGGTGGCGGCCATCCTCCTCATCGCGGGCTACTCGATCAACGACACCATCGTCGTGTTCGACCGCATTCGTGAGGAGTTGAAGCTCAATCCGAACCTGAGCCTCGCGAACGTCATCAACCGCGCGCTCAACCTCACGCTTTCGCGTACGATCATCACCGGCGGCACCACGCTGCTGACCGCGATCACGCTCCTGATCGTGACCACCGGCGAGGTGAACGATATCGCCTTCACGCTCCTCATCGGTGTCATCACCGGCACCTTCTCGTCCCTCTTCATTGCCAGCCCAATCTTCTACTGGTGGCACAAGGGTGATCGGAAGCACGTTGAGAAGCACGAGGATGTAAAGCCGACGTACGAGTGGACGGGTTCGAGCAAGGCCTCGGACTAGCCTTGGGTACCGTGTCGAGCGGTCCTTGACCGCTCGACCTCGGCCGCTGGTTCACGACGCCCGTCGCACCGCGCCGCAGAGTCTCTCCCGAGGAACGCCATGCGCTGGATCTACACGCCGTTGCGACCGGAAGCCGTCGCCGAGCTCAGCCGCGAGGCCGAGGTCAGCCCGGTGATTGCCGAGTTGCTCCTGCGCGCGGGCTTTAGCGACCCTGCAGCGGCGGCGCGGTTCCTGCGCCCGACGCTGGCGGAGCTGGCGGATCCGTTCCGCCTCGATCAACTTGACGCGGCGGCGCGTCGGTTGCGGCAGGCGATCGTGGGGCGCGAAGAGGTCGTCGTCCTTGGCGACTACGACGTCGATGGCGTGAGCAGCACCGCGTTGCTGGTGAGTGTCCTGCGGCGCTTCGGCCTAAGTCCTCGCTTTGTCGTGCCGCGGCGGATGGAAGATGGCTACGGCCTTTCGCGCAGCGCGATTGATCGCGCCCTTGAGCAGGGCGTCCCCAAGCTTTTCGTCGCGCTGGACTGCGGGACCAATTCTCAGGAGGAGGTCGCCTACCTCGAGTCGCGTGGCGTCGATGTCCTCGTGGTGGATCACCACCGTTCGAAGTCGGGACCACTTCCCGGCGGGCTCCTCGTCAACCCGCACGTCTACGACCGCCCGGACGATGAACCATGGCGGCATCTGTGCACCGTCGGGCTCGTGTTCAAGCTGGCGCATGGGCTCCTCAAGCTGCTGCGCTCCGAGAACGATCCGGTGGCGGGCGCGATCAAGCTTCGTGACTACCTGGATCTGGTGGCCATGGGCACCGTGGCCGATCTGGTGCCGCTGCACGGGGAGAACCGAATCCTCGCGCGTTACGGGCTGCGCACGCTGGAGGAGACGCGTCGTCCGGGCCTGCGCGCGCTGATGGAAGTTGCCGGGGTGCGCCCCGAGAATGGACTCCAGCCGGTGGATATCTCATTTCGCCTCGGACCTCGGATCAACGCGTCGGGCCGACTCGCGGATGCGTCCCTTTCCGTGGAACTGCTCCTCAGCGAAGACCGGACGTTCTGCGTGGAGACCGCGCGTCAGCTCGATGCCTTCAACCGGGAGCGACAGGAGATCGAGCGCCTCATCACGGATGAGGCCGAACGAATCGTTGAGTCCCAGTACATCGATCGTCCGGCCATCGTGCTCTACGGTGACTCTTGGCATCCCGGGGTGGTTGGGATCGTCGCGGGACGGGTCAGCCGCAAGTACCACCGCCCGTGCGTGGTGCTCGGTAACGAAGGAGAGTTTGCCAAGGGTTCGGGCCGCAGCGTCGATGGGGTGAACCTTGTCGAGGTCCTGGCGTCGTGTGCCGATGGCCTGAATAGCTGGGGCGGTCATCCGATGGCCGTCGGCGTGTCGGTGGCCAAGAGCCAGGTGGAGTCGTTCCGTGTCCGGTTCGAGGCAGCCGTTGAGGCGCAATTGGGCGGTTCGCGCGGGGAGTCATCACTCACCCTGGCCGCTTGGATCCCGCCGGAGCAGATCCGGGATCCCCTGATGGAGGAGCTCGAGTCGCTGCATCCCTTCGGGCAGGGCAATCCCGAGCCGGTGTTCGGTGTCCGCGGCGTCGTGCTGCGGCAGCGGCCGGAGGTTTTCAAGGAGCAGCATTTCCGGTTCGTCGTCGAGGACGGTCGAGGGCGGCGGCTTTACGGAGTGGCATGGAAGCTGGCTAGGCGCATGCCTCCCGTGGGGGTGCCGCTGGACCTTGCGGTGGAGCTCGCCTGGAACCATTTCAACGATCGCCGTCTGCTCCAGCTGGAGCTGATCGACTGGCGCCCGTCCGTCAGCGCCTGAGTCGGGTGGGGACGGTTGCCCACCGGAGGGGTGCACTCGCCTCTTGCCACCCGATGGGGGAAAGGACCATCCTTCCCGGTTTCCATGCCGACGCTCACCTTTGCCGTTCTTCCCGGAGACTACATCGGGCCCGAGGTCATGACCGAGGCGCTCCGCGTTCTCGACTACATCGCCGCCAAGGAGGGCCTGACCCTTTCGTACGCCATCGCCGATGTCGGTGGGGCGGGCATCGACCGCCATGGCAAGGCGCTGCCCGATAGCACCCTCGAGCTCTGCCGGCGCAGCGACGCGATCCTGTTCGGCTCGGTCGGTGGCCCCAAGTGGGAGAAGCTGCCCCCGAAGGAGCAGCCCGAGCGCGCGGCGCTCTTGCCGTTGCGCAAGGCCTTCAGCCTCTTCGCCAACATCCGCCCCGGCCTGCTGTACAAGGACCTCGTGGACGCGTCCCCGCTCAAGGCCGAGCGCATCCCGAACGGGATCGACATCGTCTGCATCCGCGAGCTCACCGGTGGCATCTACTTCGGCCAGCCGAAGACCACGACCACGCTCGAGAATGGCGAGCAGCAGGCGATCGATACGATGGTCTACAAGACCTCGGAAATTGAGCGCATCGCGGAGGTCGCCGCCGTCACCGCCCGCTCGCGCGGGCGTCGGGTGTGCTCCGTCGACAAGGCCAATGTGCTCGAGACATCCGTCCTCTGGCGCCGCACGGTGACCGAGTACTTCGCGCGGAAGCATCCCGATCTCGCGCTCACCCACATGTACGTCGACAACGCGGCGATGCAGCTCGCGCGTGATCCCAACCAGTTCGATGTGCTCTTCACCGAAAACATGTTCGGTGACATCCTGTCCGACGAGATGGCGGTGATTTGCGGCTCGCTCGGCATGATGAGCAGCGCGTCCCTCGGCGTCGGTTCCAATTCCCACGGTCGCCCATTCGGGCTCTACGAGCCCGCCGGCGGCACCGCGCCCGACATCGCCGGACAGGGTGTGGCCAATCCGTGCGCCCAGATCCTCTCCGCGGCGCTGATGCTCCGCTACAGCTTCGGCCTCGACGCCCTGGCTAACCGCATTGAAGCAGCCGTCCGCAAGACCGTCACCATCGACGGGATCCGCACCGGCGACATCGCCTTCGGCCGCCCCCGCGTCGGTACCCGCGAGATGGCGGACGCGATCATGCGCAACCTCTGAACTGAGTCCCACGACCGACCCCGACCGACCATGACGTCCGCGCAGATCCGCCAGTCGTTCCTCGACGCCTTCGCCCGCCAGGAACACACGATTGTCCCGTCTTCGTCGCTGCTGCCCGATTCGCCGGGCCTGCTGTTCACGAACGCTGGAATGAACCAGTTCGTTCCAATCTTCCTCGGTGACCGCGTGGCCGACGTCTCGAAGTGGGCCGGAGCCCGGCCGGCCCGCGACACCCGCGCCGCCGATACGCAGAAGTGCATCCGCGCGGGCGGCAAGCACAACGACCTGGAGGATGTCGGCTTCGACACCTACCACCACACGCTCTTCGAGATGCTCGGCAACTGGTCGTTCGGCGACTACTTCAAGCGCGAGTCGCTGACGTGGGGCTGGGAGTTGCTGACGAAGGTCTGGGGAATCCCGCCGAAGCGCCTCTTTGCCACGGTCTACGCCCCGAAGCCGGGCGATCCCTCGGAGTTCGATCACGAGGCGGCCGCGATCTGGACCGACCTCTTCCGTGCTGCGGGACTGGATCCCGCAGTGCACATCGTGCATGGCAATCGGAAGGATAACTTCTGGATGATGGGCGACACTGGCCCGTGCGGCCCGTGTTCGGAAATCCACTTCAACCTGTTGCCGAGCGACGACGAGGCCGAGGGTCGCCGCCTCGTCAATGCCTCGAGCTCGCGTTGTATCGAGATCTGGAACCACGTCTTCATCCAGTTCAACGCGAACGCCGACGGCACGTTCTCGCCGCTGGCCGCGAAGCACGTCGATACCGGCATGGGCTTTGAGCGCGTGGCGGGAATCTACGCCACGACCAAGGGCTTCACGGAGTTCGGCGCCGAGCCGTCGAACTACGAGGCCGACGTCTTCGCGCCGCTGTTCGCGCGCGTGGCGGCGCTCTCCGGTAAGACCTACACCCGCACCGTGCCGAAGTCGCGCGACGGCCTGAGCGCGCAGGAGATGACCGACGTGGCGTTCCGTGTGCTGGCCGACCACGCACGTACCATCAGCTGCGCCATCGCCGACGGGATCCTTCCCGGCAACGAAGGCCGCAACTACGTCATCCGCCGCATCCTCCGCCGCGGCATTCTTTACGGCGCCAAGCTCGGACTGAAGACCGGCTTCTTCGAGCAACTGGTCGAACCCGTGGTCGAGAGCCTCGGGCCGGTTTTTCCGGAGTTGGTCGCGCAGCAGAACATCATTCGCCGCGTGATCCGCGCGGAGGAAGAGAGCTTCGGACGGACGCTGGAGCGCGGTCTCGCGCTCTTCGCGGCCTCCGTCGCGCGGGCCGGCGGCTCGCAGGTCTCGGGCGCCACGGCCTTCGAGCTGTATGACACCTACGGTTTCCCGCTGGACATGACCCAGCTCCTGGCGACTGAGCGCGGGCTTACCGTGGACACCGCGGAGTTCGAGTCGCTCATGGAGAAGCAGCGCGAGCGCGGTCGCGCCTCGCAGCGCAAGGAGATCGTCGTTGCCGCTACCGAGGGCGAGAGCATCCAAGTCGAGCCGACGCGTTTCCTCGGTTACACGGCCACCACGGCCAAGGCGACGCTCGTCGAGGTGGTGCGCTCCGGTGATGACGCCTTCCTTGTGTTCGACCAGACCCCCTTCTACGCGGAGATGGGCGGGCAGGCCGGTGATTCCGGCAATGTGCTCCTCGGCGGTCACCTCGTGCACGTCGTCGACACCGTCAAGGACAAGTCGGGCCGCCACCTGCACCGGACGGACGCCTCCCTGCAGGCGGCGCTGCCGGCGGCGGTTGCCGGGGCTGCGGCCGAGCTCGCGGTGGACCTCGTCCGGCGCCGCGCGATTTCACGTCACCACACGGCGGCGCACTTGATCCATTGGGCCTTGCGAAAGGTCCTCGGTGCGCACGTGCGCCAGGCGGGTACGTCGAAGACGCCGGATCGGATGCGATTCGACTTCTCGCACTTTGAGGCGATGACTCCGGAGCAGCTTCGCGAGGTCGAGCGCCTTGTGAACGAGAAGGTCATTGATAATGCCCGCGTCGATACCTACGAGACCGACTTCGACCGCAAGCCGGAAGGGACGCTGGCGTTCTTCGGCGAGAAGTACGGCAAGGTGGTCCGGGTCGTCGACATCGGCGGGTACAGCCGCGAACTTTGCGGCGGCACTCATGTCGCGTCCGCGGGTGAGATCGGCTTCATCAAGATCGTGGCGGAGATGGCGATCGCGGCCGGTACGCGCCGCATCGAGGCCGTGTGCGGTCAGGCGGCCTTTGACCTCCTCACGCATCACGACCAACAACTCCGAGCGGTGGCGGCGAAGCTCAATGCCGGTCCCCAGGACGTGGTCGTGAAGCTCGATTCACTCCTTGGCACCAAGGTGGAGATGGAGCGCAAGCTGAAGGCCTTCGAACAGAAGGCGGCGGCGGGCCTCGCGGACCAGCTGATCGCTGGCGCGACGGAGCGCGATGGCCTGCGCTGGGTGGCAGCAGTCGTGCCGGCCGACAGCCCGGACGCGCTGCGCTCGCTCGGCTCGCAGGTCCTTGCGCGCGTCGGAGAGGGCGTGGTGCGCCTCGGGGCCGTGTTCGATGGCAAGGTGACGGTGATTGCGCTTTGCAGCCCGGCCGCGATCAAGGCCGGTCATCAGGCCGGAAAGATCGTCGCGGCCCTCTGCGTTCAGTTGGGAGGCAAGGGCGGCGGCAAACCGGACTTTGCGATGGGCGGCGGCAAGGACGCGGCCCGACTGCAGGAGGTTATCGCCGCCGGCCCGTAAGCCGCAGCGACGAACGACCCGCCGGCCCGAAGTCCCTCCACGGTGGCTTCGGGAAAGCATGATCCGCGCATCCCATGCCTGACCTCCCGCGACTGTGTGCGATCCTCGCGTTCGACGGCCATAACCGGCCGGCCGTGCGCAAGCTGGGCAGTAAGCATGGGCTGCCCTTCACCGGCACGGACGAAGCGATGGCGGTGCAGCGCCTCGAGTCTGCATTGCCTGGGCATTCCGCGCTGACGGAGATCCTCTCTCTCGAAGCGGGGGGGCGTGCCTACCGGGTGTTCTTTTGCCGGGCCACCGGAGAGTCGCGCGATGCGGAGGTGGTTCGGAGATCGGTTGCGGAGCTGCTCGCTCAGCCCGATGCGCTGGCCCCCTCGCTCCAGGCCATCCTGGTGGCGTGCGAGAGTGAGCTCGCGCGCGTGCCGTACCTCCATCTGAGTGAGAGTGATTTCATCTACAAGTTCCGGCCGGAGCGGGAGCGCAATCAGGCGATCTACCTGCGGGACGAGGGCTCACGACGGCTCTACCAGTCTGTGCTCTGCGCCGCGATCAAGGAACTGTCCCGGCAGAACGAGCGGTCGGTCGGTGCGCCCGTCGGCCTTGATTTTGGTCCGGTGAGCTACGTGATCCCGAGTCACTTTGGTTTCTGTCTCGGCGTCCGGAATGCGATCGAACGCGCTTACGAGACCATCGCCGAGAATCCGGGACGGCGCGTGTTCATGCTCTCGGAGCTGATCCACAATTCCTTCGTCAATGACGACCTCGCCCGCCGCGGCCTGCGTTATCTGCAGACGGACAAAGGGGTGCCCCTGACGGAGTCGGGGATTCCGGTGACCGCGAATCCGAGTGGTCGACTGCTCTGGGATCTTCTCACTTCCGACGACATCGTGATCATTCCGGCGTTCGGCGCGACCGACGCAGACAAGGCGCGATTGGTGCGTCGTGGCGTGGCGGTGTGGGAGCACGATGCGACCTGCATGCTGGTCGAAAAAGTCTGGAAGGCGGCACGTTCCTACGGGCGGGAGGGCTATACCGTCATCATTCACGGCAAGTCGGAGCACGAGGAAACCAAGGCCACCTTCTCCAATACGCGGCGCCATGCGCCGGCAGTGATCGTCCGCGACCTCGCGGAGACCCGGGCTCTGGCTGAGTTGCTGGATCTTCCCCCAGCGGAGGCGCAGGCGCAGTTCGAGCGCCGATTCCGGGAGCGGTACACGCCGGGGTTCCTGGTGGAGCGCGATCTGCAGCGGGTGGCCGTCGTGAATCAGACAACGCTGCTGATGAACGAAACGCGCGGCATCATCCAGTTCCTCCGGGAGAGCTTTGCGCGTCGGTACGGACCGGACCTCGCCGGTGCTTTGCCCCGCATCGGTGGGGGAACGCGGAACGATACGCTGTGTTACGCCACGCAGGTGAATCAGGATGCTTTGGCGCGGGCGCTGGAGCTTCCGCTCGACGCCGCATTCGTCATCGGGGGCACCAATTCATCGAACACCTACCAGCTCTATCGTTTGTGCGAGCAGCGACTGCCCGGACGCACGTTCTTCATCCAGAGCGAGGCGAACATTCTTTCTCGCGAGGCCGTCGAGCATACCGTTTTTCCTGCGGCGAGCGGTGCGGGTCCGCGGGAGAGTCGTCGCGAGACGCGCGCGCTCTGGCCTTCAGATGGCGGACCGAAACGGGTCCTGATCACCGGCGGCGCGTCGTGTCCGGACGGCGTGATCCAGCAGGTGATCGACCGGATCAACGGGCTCTGGCCTGCGGCACAGCTTCGGCCGATCGAGACCGTGCTGGCCGAGTTGCGTGCCCGCGCTGTCGCGGATTAGAACCGCGTCGTAACGCCCATCCGGAAGCCGGCGTTGGAGCCGATTGAGACGGCGGCGGTGCGTCCGGCGAGCGTTTGCTCGTACTTGTCGAGCGTCTCCGCGGTCACTCCGGCGAAGAATCCCGTACGTTCCGTGACGAGCCACTCGGCGTTGATCTCCGCGTAGGCGCCGGCCATGAACTTCGTGTAGTCCTGCTCGCCCTCGACGCGGATCGGGAGGACGCCGGGGACCCTGAGTGATTCGTCGATCCGGTATTGCGTGCCGATGTAGGCGCCCGCGAAGCCGGCGCTCGCGTTGATCGCGAGGCGGTTGCTCACGGGAAAACGCAGCACCGGACCCGCGCGGAAAAGGAAATAGGCTCCCTTGATCTGCCAAGTGCCGGTCACCGTAGCTCCGTTCGGGGTCGACGTCGTGGTGCGGCTCGTGGGCTGTGCTCCGAGCGGGACCGTGGTCTCGAATGACGAACCGAAGATCGTACCGTTGCTCGCGGTGTAGTTGGTGTAGGAGGGTGCGACGTACGGCGTGGTCGGTGCGGCTTGGCCGCCGAGCGAGTAAAGGTCCGTCAGCGTCTTCAGGGTCGCTTTGACCTCACCCGAGGTCTTGCCGTTGATGTCGGTCATGCCCATGCCGAAGAGCAGGCCGAGCTCGATCTTGCCGCCGAACGTGCCGAGCTTTCGGACGTAGGTGAATTCAAAGCCGGGACTGGCGCCCGCATCCGCATCCGCCCCGGCACCGCTGGCCTCGGAGCTATAGTCGTTCATCGCGATCGAGCCGGGATTGGAGGTCGCTTGGCTGGCGTTGGCGTAGGACCACACGCGCGTGTAGCCGGGACGGTACGAGACGTAGTCACCGATGACCTGCGTCACCGCGTTGCCGTTGCCGTCGAGCACGGGATTGCCGTTCGCATCGAGGACGCCGCCCCGGACGGTGTAGCGGCCGCCCTGGGGCGAGGTCTGATTGCCGTTCGCGTCCTTTTCCGCATCGCGGAGCGCGTCGAGGCCCACCGATCCATTCGCGTAGTTGATCGCCTGAGGGGCGAGCGACAGCGCCGGGATGGTGAGGTTGGAGGGCACGCTGCCCAGATTGCCGAAGCGGATGTTCGCGCTGCCGATGTAGCGCACGCCCACCGAGAAGGCATTATTGCGCACCGGTCGGAATTCGTAGGGGATCTGCATGCCACTCTGCGCGCGCAGGGGGGCGAAGAGGCCAAGAAGGACCAGGCAGAGGGTGAGGCGGGTGGACGTCATCGTGCGAAAAAGGGAGCGGTCGCGAAGAAAAGGATCCGGGGAAGCAACGAAAGACAGGAAGCGGGCGCGCGGGTTGCGCGAAGGTGCCGAAAAAGAGTTACGACAAAGCGGGAAACCTCCCGGGGCGTCAAGGCGTCCGCTCGGCAGCTTGTCGCAACGGCTTAGCGAATGACGCCTTGTGCGGGGACGGCTTGGATGGACGAGGTGTGGCTGTGCCGAAGGACGGAGGCCCAGGTGTCGGCTTCTCCGGGGTGCCCATGCTCGCGCAGCGCCCGCGCGATCTCCGCGTCCGTGGGTTCTCGGACGTCGTGCCGGGGATCTGCGGGCCACTCGGGTCGCGCGGCCCGCGTGATCGCCCAGCAGGCCCAGGCGCGCCAGCGGCGCTGGTCCCGGCGGGGCTCGTTCATCCGGTCCGCGTAGTGCTGGAAGTGCACCCGGGGGTTGCCGATGAAGAGGTCGCGCGGCACGTGCGCCAGCATCCAAGCCAGCGCCTCGTAGGGCATCGGCCAGCGCGCCAAGGCGGGCTCGGATCCGGTCAGGTCCGCCCCCATCGCGCGATCGAGGCAGAGGATGGCCCGGGCGGGCAGGGCCTGTTGCCAAAGCGCCTGACCGTATTCGAGGCAGGCCAAGTAGAAGGGTTCGCCGCGCGCGTCGTCGCGCTGCGCGTGGAGGTGGCGCCAGGAGAGTCCTTCACGGGCCGGAGGCAGGTGCGGGCAGGGGGCGAGGCGGCGCATTCCTCCGGTCGGTGAAGCACAGTCGCCCGGGCGTCAATTCTTCGCTTGGCGCGGGCGGGTGCTTTCCGGAACACTCTGCGAATGGTCGATGGTCCGTCCGCCGCTCCCGCAGCCACATCCGATGCCGCCTACACGGTGCACGGGTGGCAGCGTCTGGTGCTGGCTGCACTCGGCAGTCTGATGCGGCTGTGGGGACGGACGCTGCGGTTCGAGACCACCGACGCTTCTCTGGCGGGCCTGACGAAGACCGACGAGCCGATCGCGATGGTGCTGTGGCACAACCGGCTGTTCCTCGGCGCCGAGATCTTCCGACGCTTCCGGCAGGGCCGGCCGGTGTATGCCTTGGTCAGCGCGAGTCGCGACGGGGCGTGGCTGGCCGCGTTCTTTGCTCTGGCGGGGCTTCGCACGATCCGCGGATCCAGCAGCCAGCAGGGGCGGGAGGCGGCGCTGCTGCTGGTCGATGTCCTCCGCCGTGGCGCCGACATCGGAATCACGCCGGATGGTCCGCGCGGCCCGCGCTACGATTTCAAGGCGGGCGGGCTCGTCGTGGCGCGGCGCGCGGGCGTCCCGATCTTGCTCCTTGGCGGTGTATTCGAGTCCGCCTGGGTCGTCCCGAGCTGGGATCGCTTCATTCTGCCGCGCCCGTTTTCCCGCGTGCGCGTTTCGGGAATCCTGGTTCCGGCGGAGCAACTCGCGGATCGCCGTGCGGCCGCCGAGGAACTGGCCGGGCGGCTGCAGGCGATCAACGATGATACGCTGGGTGGCGGTCCGGGAATTGTGATCTGATCGAGCGCCTTCGATCGCTACCCGCTGCGCGATGACTCTCCTGGATGCTCCCAGTCCGGACCGCGACCCCGATCTGGTCGCGCGGTTTACCCCCTGGGCCGGCCGTCGGCTGCTCGTCTTCGGCGCTGGCTACATCGGCGGTGCGGTGGCTCGGGTGGCGCGGGCGGCTGGGCTGGAGGTCTCCGCGCTCACGCGTAATCCCGCGACGGCCGGTGCGCTCGCGGCGGCTGGGGTGGACGTGGTCGTGGCGGATCTGGCGAGCCACGACTGGCATGCGCGGATGCCGCGAGACGCCGACTTCGTCCTCAATGCGGTCAGCTCTGGCGGCGGCGGCGTGGAGGGTTATCGCCGCAGCTATGTCGAGGGCGCCCGCTCGCTGATCGCGTGGGCCTCCACTGCCTCGCCTCCGGTCCGGGCTCATCTGATCTACACCAGCAGCACCTCCGTCTATGCGCAGGGTGGGGGCGTCCGGGTGGATGAGACGAGCGACGCGGAGCCGGTGGAGGAGAATGGTCGCCTGATCCTCGAGTCGGAGCGCGTGGTGCGTGGGTGGCCGGGGCCTTGGACAATCCTGCGGCTCGCGGGGATTTACGGGCCGGAGCGACACCTGTTGCTCGACCAGTTGCGCGCCGGCGCGACTGAATTGGCTGGGCGAGGCGAGCACCGCCTGAACCTAGTGCACCGGGATGATGTCATCGGTGCGTTGGTGGCGGCGTGGCGCGGCCGGGAACGGGCTGCGGGACAGGTTTACACCTTGGCCGACGGCTGTCCGGAGGCGAAAGCGACGGTCGCCGCCTGGGTGGCATCGCGTCTGGGGCGTGAACCCCCGGGCTTCTCGGCGGAGGGCGCGGGCCTGCGGCGGCGGCAGGTGCCGGATCGCGTGATTGCGAGCGACCGTATTCAGCGCGAGTTGGATTGGCGGCCCCGCTACCCCTCGTTTCGCGAAGGGTATGCGGCGCTACTTGAAGCTTGAAGCCTCCGTCTAGTTGTCTGTCCCTCAGACTCACTCTTAACCCTATCCAGATCCCATGGCCGGCGTCGGCAAACTCCTCAAGCAAGCCCAGAAGATGCAGCGTTCGATCGAGTCGCTCCAGCAGCAACTCGAAGCGAAGGAATTCGACATCACCGCCGGCGGCGGCGCGGTGCGGATCAAGGTCAACGGCGCCGGCCGTTTCACCGGGCTCGTGCTCGATCCCGAGTTCTTGAAGGAAGACGCGAAGCTCGTGTCGGAGACCATCCTCTCGGCGGTGCAGGATGCCGCGAAGCAGGCGAAGGAGCACAACGACACGGAAATGCAGAAGGTCACCAGCGCCTTCCAGATGCCGGGCTTCATGTGAGCCTGGCGGAGGTCGCACGAGTTCCTGGATCTCTGGCAGGGCGTTGATCATGGCCTCGGCGTTCGAGTCCCTGCAGGGTCAGCTCAAGAAGCTGCCGGGCGTGGGCTTTCGGTCCGCCGAGCGGATCGCCTTGCACCTATTGGTGGAGAAGCCGGAGCAACTGCCGGCGCTGGTGGAGGCTCTGCGGACGGCCGCGACCGCCGTGCGCCGTTGCACCCGCTGCGGACAGCTTGCGGAGGCGGATCTCTGCCCGATCTGCGCCGATGAACGACGCGACCAGGGGCTCGTGTGCGTGGTTGAGCACGTGCCGGACCTTGTCGCCCTGGAGCGCAGCGGGGCGCACCGCGGCGCCTACCACGTGCTCCACGGCAAGCTTTCCCCGATCAGCGGGGTGGGGCCCGAGCAACTCAATCTTGGCTCGCTCCTTGAGCGTGTGCGTCGGGGCGAGGTGCGGGAAATCATCCTCGCGCTCTCCAACGACGTGGAGGGCGAGGCCACCTGCCATTACCTGACGTCCCATCTTCCGCCCGGTGGCGAAGTGAAGGTGAGCCGGATCGGCTTCGGCCTGCCGAGCGGCGGAGGGGTGCTGTATGCGGACTCGGTGACGCTGCGGAGTGCGCTCGACGGGCGCCGCTCGTATTCGTGATTGCGCTGGAAGGCTGGATTCCTTTCTTCTCCGGGTGTCTGGGGTCTGCGGGCGTAGTATAGTGGTTATCACATGTGCTTCCCAAGCATGGAACCCGGGTTCGATTCCCGGCGCCCGCACCAGATTTTGAACTAACGCCCTGCTGCGATCAAAGGGTCTGGGCTCGGGGTTTGCCTAAAAAGCGGGATTCTCGTCGGGTCCGCGGCAGGGATGCGGGACCACTCCAAGGCGTTCGGACGGTCCACGCATGGATGGAGTGTTTTGAGATCCGTCCGTTGCACCGGACGACGATGCCCAGGCGGTGACTGGGCACGGGGATGGAGGGGGAGATGGCTACTCTTTGAACGCCGCGGGGTGGCGGAGAAAGGGCGTGGCCGAGCAGCGTTTTGGGCGTAGTGGTTCCTGAGTGACGCGCCTGAGCTCTGGTCTGCGCTTGGTTCGCTTCGCTCTGGTCAAGGCGCGGGTCCTGCGGCACGCTCCGGCCACCATGTTGAACCTGGTGCCATTTCGTCGGATCGTGTGCGGCTTGGGCGTGATGCTCGCCCTCCTGAGCGAGGTCGCGGCCAATCCGGATCTTTTGCTGATTCCTCCCACCCAAGCCGTCGAGGCGGGGGAAATTTTGGAGCTGACGGTGTACGTCAACAATCCCTCCGGAGGGCCGTTTGATGTCATGATTCCGCGGGTCCTACGCGCGGAGTTCGCGAGCGGCGGTGGGCTGCAACGCATCGAAGTGAGGCCCCTGGGTGTGGCCTTGGGTGCCCAGTTGGCAATCGCGCCCCAGAGCTTCAGTACCCTGCGCTTCGCGGTCACGGTGCCAGCAACGGCGTCGGGCACGGTCTCGCTCCGTTTCACGGACCTGCCGACGAATCCGGTGATGTTCGTCGTGACGCCCTCGGCCGCTGGCGCGGCGGCGGCCGCCACCGGTGGCAACGGCACCGACGCCGTGAAGGGGGCCTCGTTGCGGGGCGACAGCCTTGACCTTGAGTCCGAGCGCGAGACGGTACGGCGGCACGTCTCGACCTACGAGCCGACCTATTTCCTGCTCGGGCCGGTGGGCGGGTGGAACGCCCGCCTCCAGTTCAGCTTCAAGTACCGTCTCGTCGCGCCTTCGGGCACGGATCCGCGGTGGTGGCAGTCACTCTATTTCGGATACACCCAGACCAGTGTCTGGGACCTGAACGGCGAGTCGAAGCCCTTCCATGACTCAAGCTACCGGCCGACGCTATTCTTCTTCCGCGACGATTTTCATCTCAAGCCGGATTGGATGACCCGGCTCGGGATCCAAGCTGGCTTGCAGCACGAGTCCAACGGGCAGGAGAGCCTCGCCTCGCGGAGCTTGAACACCGCTTACTTCGCCCCGGCGGCGATCGTCCCGATCGGCGACCGCTGGCGGGTGTGGATCACACCCCGATTCATCAACTACGTGGAGAAGGATGAGAATCCGGACATCGCCCGGTACCGCGGCAACGTCGAGTGGCGCATCCGGGTGGGCCGCGACCAGGGATTGCAGTTCGCCGCGACTCTCCGGAAGGGAAGAAGTTCGGGCTACGGCAGCGGCCAGTTCGACTTCACCATGCCGCTCCGCATGGTCCCGACCGCTCGCCGCAGCGCGGCCGGATACCTCCACCTCCAGTATTTCAACGGCTGGGGCGAGACGCTGATCGACTACAACCGGCGTGAGGATGACCAGTATCGCGTTGGGTATTCTTTGACCCGCTAGTTGGCGCTCGCGGAGTGCGATCGCCGGCGGAAACGCGGCTAGTGGCGTGGCGTTGATCGAAGTTTACGAGGGCCGCTGACGGTGCGCGGTCGAGGTTCCTTGGTGGGAGGGAGCGCGGGCAATTCACCAGACTGCGCGTCCGGGTGAAGGACGGTTCCGGGGATGGACGAATTCCTGACTTTCCCTTGGGCGCGCTGTGCTATCCCATGGGCTCGGTGAGTTACCCTGCACCTTCATTCCCATTCCCTCGGTTCCTACCTTGGCTGGTGGGGCTCTCGGTTGCGGTTGTTTCATCGCTGCGGGCCTCGCCGGAGCCGAATGTCGAGCTGTTGCCGGGTGCGCGCGGGGTGCTGGAGCGTTACTGTTTCGATTGCCACGGCAACGGCATCGCTAAGGGCGGCGTTACGCTCGACGGTTCATCCGAAAGGGATGCTCGCACCGATCCGGAGCTCTGGGCGCGCGTCCTGCGCAATGTCCGAGCCGGCATCATGCCGCCGACTGACGAGGCCCGGCCTGAGCCGGCGGAGCGAGCGGTGCTGGAGACGTGGATCAAGTCGTCGGTCTTTGGGCTCGATCCCCGGGAGCCTGATCCGGGGCATGTTACGCTTCGTCGGCTGAACCGTACCGAGTACCGCAACACCATCCGTGATCTGATGGGCGTGGACTTTGATACGACCGAGGCATTCCCACCGGACGACTCGGGGCACGGATTCGATCATCTTGGCGAGGTCTTGACCGTCTCGCCGCTGTTGCTGGAGAAGTACCTCGACGCCGCCCAGACGATCGTCGGGCGTGCGATCCCGCTGGAGAGCCGCGCACCGGCCGAGCGAGTGCTGTCCGGACGCCAACTGGCGCTCGGATCCCTTGCGTCTGGCTCCAGCGCTCCTTCGGCGGATGGGGACTCCACCGCGCCGCGCGTAGTTGGCGATGCCGTGGATCTCGCTTACGCGGCCCCAGCGCGACTTGTCGGGGCGTTCGCGATCGAGGAGTCGGGCCGTCACGAGCTGATACTCCGCCTGCGCGCCGTTGAGCGGTACGTCGACGACGTCTTCGACTTGAACGAGTGTCAGCTTACCGTGCGAGTCGACGGCGAACTGGTCGTCACCCAGCGGTTCTCGCGCGAGGGAGACAAGGCGTTTGAGTTCCGGGTGCAGCACGAGTGGCTGGCCGGTGAGCGCCAGCTTGAGATTGAACTGACGCCCCTGACGCCGCAGCTGCCCCGCCCGCGGAATTTGCGGTTACGAGTTGGGGCGGTAGTGGTGCGCGGGCCGCTGGATCCCGCGCGCTGGGTGCGGCCGGAGCGGTACGAGCGCTTTTTTCCGCGGGATCCGCCGGCTGGTCGTGCGGAGCGTAGGGCCTATGCTACGGAGTTGCTCGAGGACCTCGCCTCCCGGGCGTTCCGGCGGCCGGTGGATTCGGCCACGGTGTTGCGTCTGGTGAATCTGGCGGAGGCCACGTGGCAGCAGTCGGATTCTTCCTTTGAGGCCGGCGTAGCGCAAGCAACGGTCGCGATCCTGGCGTCGCCGCGATTTGTGTTTCGTGAGGAAGATGTGTTGCCGCAGGACGCCGGTCACCGGCATCCCCTCGTCGACGAGTACGCATTGGCGACGCGTCTGTCCTATTTCCTTTGGTCGACCCAACCGGATGAGAGGCTCCGTCGGCTCGCGCGGGAAGGACGCCTGCGGGCTGAGCTTCCCGCACAAGTCGACCGTATGCTGGCGGACGAACGTTCGCAGGCGCTGATCCGAAATTTCGTCGGGCAGTGGTTGCTTTCCCGCGATATCGGCACGGTGGTGGTGGATGAGGCAGCAGTGTTCCGGCGAGAGCATCCGTTTTCGGAGGAAGAACACGCTTTGCGGCAGGCTTACCGACGGCTGGTCGCGATTCCCGACGCAAGCCGCACTGCGGAGGACGAGGCACGGATTCTGGATGCGAAGCGGCGCCTGAGTGTGCGCGACCGTGAGGATCGTGGAAAAATCGTTCGGCTCCCGACGTCGTTGCGGGAAGCCATGCGGGATGAGACCGAGCAGGGCTTCGCGTATTTGCTTCGCGAGGATCGCCCGCTGACGGAGCTGCTGGACGCGGATTATGCCTTCCTGAATGAGGACTTGGCGCGCCACTACGGCATTGAGGGCGTGGAGGGCTCGAAGATGAGGCGGGTGACGTTGCCCCCGGACAGCCCGCGTGGGGGTGTCCTCACGCAGGGAACGTTTCTTGTGGTCTCCTCCAATCCCAGTCGCACCTCGCCGGTCAAGCGCGGGGTGTTTATCCTTGAGTCGATCCTTGGTACGCCCCCGGCGCCGCCGCCACCGAACATTCCGCCGCTGGAGAATGCGGTCAGTCCTGAGCGACTGCGCACTATGACCTTGCGGCAGAACCTTGCGGCGCACGCGGAAAATCCAGTCTGTGCGTCCTGCCACAGTCGGATGGATCCCTTGGGGCTGGCCTTGGAGAACTTCAACGCGGTCGGTCGCTGGCGTGAGACGGAATTCCGTCAGTCCATCGATCCGGCGGGGCGTTTGATCACCGGGGAATCGTTCGCCAATATCCGGGAGCTCAAGCGCGTGTTGGCGACGTCCCGTCGAGATGACTTCCTGCGGGCGGTGACCGAGAAGATGCTGACCTATGCCCTTGGTCGAGGGCTGGATCACCGAGATACGGAGACCGTGGACCAATTGACGGCGCGGCTCCGGGACGCGGGCGCGCGACCCTCGGTCTTGTTGAGAGGGGTGATTGACTCGGCGCCTTTTCAGCGTCGTCGTAAGGAGGAAGCTCAAGCGTGGGCGGGTCTGGTCTCGCCGCCTGCGATTCCCCCTTCACCCTGAGTCCCCCATGCCCTCTCCCCAGGCGAATCCGGTGTCCCCGTCGGCGATGGATCGGCGGCAATTCCTGCGTGGAGTCGGAGCGTGTCTTGCCTTGCCGACCCTAGTTTCGCTGTTGCCCGCGCGGGGGGTGGCAGCGTCTGTCCGGAGTGCGGGTCCCGGTTTGGGGGTGACGGCCAGCGGAGCTCCCCTGCGCACGGCTTTCGTCTATTTTCCGAACGGAGCGATCCCGGCGGCGTGGTGGCCGGAGGTCGCGGCGGGGGGCGTGCCTAGCTTCGCCCGGACTCTCGCGCCGCTGGCTGCGTTGCGCCATCGTGTGCAGTTGCTCGGCGGGCTGGACCACGCCAACGCGATCGGTGGTGAAGATGGCGGTGGCGATCATGCCCGGGGTAACGGCGTCTTCCTGACGGGCGTCCGCCTGAAGAAGAGCGCCAGCGATCTCCGCGCCGGGGTTTCGATCGATCAGGCCATGGCGCAGGAGATGGGGCATCTCACCCGGCTACCCTCGCTGGAGCTCAGTTGCGAAGCCACGCGTCGCGCGGGCGTCTGCGATTCCGGGTATGCCTGTGCCTACCAGTTCAATCTCTCGTGGCGTGATGCTTCGACCCCCTTACCTCCGGAGTCCAATCCGCGTCTCGTGTTTGAACGACTCTTCGGCGCCGGGCCCCACGGCTCAAGGGCGGAGGAGGCGAGGCGTCGCCTGCTTGCCCGCAAGTCGGTCCTCGATGCGGTGATGGACGACGCGCGTCGCCTGCAAGGACGGGCGAGCCGCGCGGACCGCGATAAGGTCGATCAGTACCTAACCGGCGTTCGTGAGATCGAGCGCCGGATCCAGCAGTCCGAGCGCTTCGGCCCGAATGTTGATCCCGCCCTCGATACGCCCGTCGGGATCCCGCAGTCCCACGGGGAGCATGTCCGGCAGATGTATGATCTGCTCGCGCTGGCGTTTCAGACGGATTCGACCCGGATCGCGACGCTGGCGCTGGCCCACGACGGAGACAACCGGTCGTTCAGCGAGATTGGGATTCCGGAGGGCCACCACGACCTCTCGCATCACCAGAACAGCCCCGAGCGCATCGGCAAGGTCGAGCGGATCGACCTGTGGTACGCGGAGCAGTTCGCGCGTTTCCTGCGTCAGTTGGAGGAGCTGAAGGATCCGGATGGACAGTCGCTGCTGTACAACACGCGCATCGTGTACGGCAGTGGCAACGCCGACGGGAATCGTCACACCCATGATAACCTACCGGTGTTGCTGGCGGGCAACGGTGGCGGTCTGCTGACTCCTGGCCGCTACGTGCGCTACGGATCCCGGCCCATGAGTAACCTTTTCCTCAGCCTCGCGGATCAGGCCGGGTTGACGGGTTTGCAGCGATTTGGTGATTCCACGGGACGTCTGAGCGGCGTCTGATCCCGATCGTGGTTAGGGCTTCGCGGTGCCGGCGGGAGTCGCGGCGCGCTTAGCGGCGTAGGCCGCAACATCCGTGGCGGCCTTGGTCGGTAGACTCGGCGCCTGCAGGAATCCGAGATCGCGGAACCACTCGACGAAGCGGTAGTGCCAGGTGCCGAATGGGATTCCCCCGCGGTCTTTTATCCCGCCGGCGTGCACGCCGTTACCGTAGATGTGCATCTCAAGGTTCGGGACGCCGCGGGCCAGCATCGCGGTAAAGTACTCGGTCGCCCACAGAGCGTGGACCTGATCGCCGGAGCCCGGCGAGGTGATGAATGATGGCGGAACGTCGTCCGGAATCGAGGGCTTGGCCCCCTTGGCGAAAGGACTTGGGCCGGGATAGACGAGCGTGACGAAGCTGGGTCGGGCAGATACTGCGGCGAGGGGATCGTTCGCGGGCACGGCACGGTTGTAGTCGATCGCGGCCCAGGCCGCCAGTTCGGCGCCGGCCGAGAAACCCATGATGCCGATCTTCTCCGGATCGAGCTTCCATTCCTTGGCACGGGCCCGGACGATTCGCACGGCCTGCAGGGCATCGTTCACGGCGTCGACCGTAGGCTCGTAACCGTCAACCCGGAGTCGATTGCGAAGGATCACGGTCGCCACGCCGTGTTGGGCAAAGAACGACACCAAATCCGCGCCCTCCGGACCGACCCAGAGAATCCGATGTCCTCCGCCGGGCGCGACGATCACTGCTGCGCCCGTGGAGGCTCCGGACAGATGAACTTCGATCGAGGGATTATGGATGCCGATCACCGATTGCACGCGGGCGGAAGGCACGGTGTGCGTGGTGTTGTACTGCTCACGTTCGCCGATCCGGTCGTGGCGCAGGGATGGCGAGTCTGGTGCGAACAAAGGCACGACGAACCCGCCGGGGAGAACGGGAGCGGGGACGAAAGCTATGGCGTCGTGGGCAGGAGCGGAGCGTTGGGTGAGGGCGAGGACGAGCGCCAGCAGCAGGCGCAGGAGCAGGGGCTTCATGGAGTGGATCCAGTAGAGCGGCCCCGGCGCGCGGACGCAATCCGTGCTCTCAGTGACTGGTGCTCTCGATCCGGGCGGGAGGCGTGGTCAGCGAGGCGAGATACTCCACGAGATCGCGGAGTTCGGTGCGGGTGAGGACCGTACCGAAGATCTCCGGCATGCTGGAAGGAGCGTTCTCGCGTTTGGCGATGTCCGCGCGCGGGACGCGGATGGGAGCCTCGCCTGAGACCGGCCGCAGCGTGAGGCCGGTGTCGTCTTCCCCGGCGATGCTGCCCATGACGGTGGTGCCGTCGCGGCGGGTAACGAACACCGCGTCGTAGCCGGGCGCGATCGTGGTGTTGGGAGCGACAATGGCCTCCAGCAGATACTCGCGTGAATGGGTGCGGCCGATGCCGTCAAGCGCGGGACCGGCTGCGCCGCCCTCGCCGCCGACCATGTGGCAGCGCACGCAGGCGAGCACGGGGTGCTCGTTGAAGAGCTTGCGGCCGCGCGAGCGGTTGCCGCCCTGCAGCGCGAAGGCGTACCGCTGCGTCGCAGTGGCCGTGGCAAGGCGCGAGCTCCGGGCTTCCAGCAGGGACGTCAGTGCCGGGGTCCCGCGGGCTTCCGCGGCGTTGAGGAGCTCCGCCTGCAGCGCGGCGTAGACCGGGTTGGCGTCCATCGAGCGCAAGCCCTCGGCGAGGAGCGCATCGGCGTCGGGGGTGCCGAGCGCTCCGAGGGCGGTGATGGCGCTCTGCCGCTCGACGGTGGAGCCGGCGCGCAGCGCGTGGACAAGAAGCGGGAACGCCTCGGCCGCCGGCAGGTGGCTGAAGTGGGCCTGGGCGGCGGCTCGCACTTCCGCTGACGAAGCGAGACCGGCGGTGCGGATGACCTCGGCGCGGCGCGGGTGTCCCGCTGCGACCACGGCCTCGAGCGCGGCGATGCGGATCGTATCGCTGGCCTCGGTGCGGAGCGCGGCCGCAATCATGGCCTCGCTGCCCGAGGCGATGCGCAGCGCCCGCACCGCTTTGAGCGTTGTCACCACGACCGCGTCCGAGGGGTCGCGGAGCAGTGCGTCCAGTCGGCCGGCCAGCGCGGCGATTGCCGGGGCGGCGTCGCGGACGGGGAGGGGGCGGAAGACGCCGACAATCCGGTCGCGGGCGAACGGCTCTGGCCAGGAGGCGAGATGCTGCAGGGCTTCGGCCCGAAGATCGACGCGTTGCTGGGGGTCAGCCGCCACGCGGGCCAGCGCCTCGGCGTGGTCCGGGTCGCCCGCGCGCGCGTTCGCGTTCAATACGCGCAAGGCAAGCAGGCGATCCTCCCCAAAGTCCGGCCGCGCGATCAGCGCCGCCAGCGCGTCCTGCGCTGCGACGATCGGGGCGTCATTGATCGCCCGGGCGGCCTCTGCGACGATGAACGGATCCGCGTCGTTGAGAAATGCTGCGATTGCCGGGTCGCCGAGTCGCCGGAGGGCGAGGAGAGAGGCGAGGCGTATGGCAACGGCGGGGTCGTGCGCGGCGGCATGGAGGAGCGTGAGGTTGCGACCGCCGACCAGTCCCATCACCAGCGCGTGGCGCAGCGTCAGGTCGCGATCCCCGTTCTCCCGCGCGCGCTCGAGCAACGCCGGCGCGGCGTCGCTTCGTCCCAGCTTGCCTAGACTCTGGGCGGCGAAGAACGCGACGCGCGGTGCGGCGGTGCGCACACAGCCCACGAGGGCCTCGCTGGCCTCCGCCACGCGCAGGTCGCCGACGAGTTTGGCCGCCTGGGCCTGGACCTCGACGTCGGGATCCGCGAGGAAACCGCGCAGGCCGTCGGCCACGGCGGGATCGGCGCGCCCGATCTGACCGAGGGCCCAGAGGGCGTGGATGCGCCCGAGTCGCACGGTGCCGCGCGCGGCGGCGAGTTGCAGTTGCGGCGCGACCGCGGCGCCGCGGGCGGCTAGGGCGAACTGTGCCTCCAGCCGGACGCGCTGGTTGGCGTGCGCCAGCAGCGCGATGAGGTCGTCGGTGGACCGGCCGGTGAAGCCTGCCGCGAAGAGCTGACGGGTCTCGTTGATCCGCGGATCCCCACCGGTGTCCCGGTGGGTCAAGGCATAAAGTCTACCGCGGCTCGACTTGGGCCAGCCTTGGCTCCAGTCCGAAAAGTAGAGTCGCCCATCGGGACCGAAGTCCACGTCGGTCGGAAGCGTGCCGGAAAGGAAGTTCTCCTGCAGTGTGAGCCGGAACGAGGCGCCCTCCGGCGCGAGTTGGTAACGGTAGATCGCGCTGTTGGTGAAGGAACCGCGGAAGTGGCACATGAAGAACGCGCCGCGGTAGGAGTCGGGCAGTCCGGTGCCTGGGTAGTGGGCGAGCCCCGACGGGCCGTCCGGAGTGTTGGCGACGGGTGGTAGGATGTACGCGGGCTGGCCATCGAAGCGCGGTAGCCAGAGGTGTTCGAGATTCCACGGACCCGCCTTGCCGAGCGGGGCATGCTGGTACCCGACGCGCCAGCCGCTGTCGGCGCCCTCGACGATGTGGACCCAGCGTTCGATGTCGCCTTGGTCGCAGTCATTGTCCCCGGTGAACAGGTTGCCGTAGTCGTCGAACGCCAACTCCTGCGGATTACGCAGCCCGGTGTGCACGAGTTCCAGCTCCGAGCCGTCCGGGTTGCACCGCAGCACGGCGCCGCAGTCGGGAAGGTCCAGTACGGTGCCTTCTTTCGTGCGCACGCGCGCGCCGCGGTCGCCGAAGGAGAAGTAGACTTTGCCGTCGGGCCCGAGAATGAGGCCGTGCGAGTCGTGGCCGGTGAATCCGAAGCGCACGCCGTAGCCCTCGCTCAGCGACGTGCGGCCGCGCGAGCGCCCGGCGGCGTCGGCCGGATCGAGGAGCCACAGGTGCGGCATGTTGGTGAACCAAACCTTGCCGTCGCGGGCGAGCACGCCCGAGGCGATGCCGTCGAGCGCATCGTTGAATCCATCAGCGAAGATGCTGGAGCCATCCGCGACTCCGTCGCCGTTGGTGTCCGTGATGCGCCGGACGATGTCCGACTCCCGCGAGAGCTCGGCGTGGCCGTCGGTGCCGAAGACCCGCAGAATCAGCGCGCGACGGTCCTCGGTGGAGCGGCAGGCCAGATCCTCCTCCAGCATCGACATGTAGTCGCGGATATCGAGCACGCTGGAGCGATAGCGGTAGGTCTCCGCAACGTAGGCCGTGCCATCGCGGTCGAAGGTGAAGGCGACCGGGTTGGCGAGCAGCGGCTCCGCCGCGTACAGGGAAATCGCGAAGCCCTCGGGCAGGCGGAAGCGCTGCATCGCCGCGCGCGCTTCGTCGGATGCGCCGGCCACCACGGGCGTCGGACTGCGGTCCGCCGGTTGAAGACTCAGGCGCCCCTTGGCGGTGGGCTCGGTGGTGGTGGCGGGGAGCGTGGCGGCGAGGCCAAGCGCCGCGAGTAGGCTGAGGCGGAGAGAAAGGCGGGTGCGGTGGATCAGGTCGCGAGGCATGCAGCCGCGAGGCTGGGTCTTTCTTCCCGTGTGGCAAGCGGCGAGCCGCTCGCCCGCGAAACGCTTGCCGGCATCGGGGGCGGCGGAGTAGGGTGATGGTTTCCGCCGTGCCCTCCTCCCGCATGCTACATGAGTCCCTGCGCCGCATTGGTGCGGCTGCCTCGGAGGTGGTGATCCTTTGCGATGCGCTGGAGGATGTCCCGCTGTGGATCAAGGATGTCGACGGACACTACCAGTGGGTGAACCGCTCCTTCTTGCTCAACTTCGGGCTGGAGCGGCGTGAGGAGGTGCTGGGTCGGACGGACTACGATCTCTGCGCGCCCCATCTGGCCGAGCTTTACCGGGTCGACGACGAGCGCGTGCTGGCCGGCGAGTCGATTGTGGGACGGGTGGAACTCATCGGCCGCTACGATCACACCTCGCGCTGGTGCTCGACGACTAAGATCCCGCTGCACGCAGCGGACGGGACCGTCGTGGGGACCGCCGGGATCACGCGCCCGACGGGCGACGCCGCCAAAGCGACCCCCGGCCAGCCCCTCAGTCAGGCGCTGCGACTCATTTCCGAGGAGGTCGGACGGCCGCTCTCCAACCTGCGGCTGGCGCAGGTCTGCGGACTTTCGCTGCGCGCCTTCGAACGCCAGTTCCTTGCCAGTTACCAGTGCACGCCGCAGCAGTTCGTCCGCCAGTTGCGCGTCCGCATGTCGTGCCAAGCCTTGGTTCAGACTCGCAAAAGCTTGGCGGAAATTGCGACGGATTACGGGTTTGCAGATCAGAGCCACTTCAACCGGGAGTTCCGGCGCCTCCGCGGGGAGACGCCGCGAAGTTATCGTGAGCGGCACGCCGATTGACGGGCTGCCGCTTTTCTCCCAAAAAATGCCGTCGCGGTTCTAGCCAAGCCTGCCCTCATCGAGTAGGCTTTGCCGGTCGTTTTTTGGCGTACCCCATGCCCCTGACGCGTCCCCTTGTCACCCCGATGATTCCGCGATCGGAGCGTACTCCGTCCGGTGTGTTTTGTTTCTGACTTTCCCATGCGTTCCGTCACGTCCTTGAAGACTGTTCGTTCCAACGTCCGCTCGCTCGTCGAGGCCGCCCTGGCCGACAGCGGTGGCCTGCTCCGCCTCGCGCCCTGCTGGGTGCCGCGGTCCTTCCTGCAGCCCGGCAAGCGGCTCAAGCTGCACCCGGACGACCTGTACGCCTTCGGCCTGAACCGCGGCGGCATCGACGAACGTTGGTTCGCCTCGACGACCCCGGCGGCGAACGAGAACCGGACACCGGACGAGGGCCTGAGCTATGTCGTGGCCGGCGGTAACCGTTTCACGCTGCAGGACGCGGTGGCCGAGTGCGGCGCGGGTCTGATCGGCGACGCGATCTGGAACAAGTACCGCAAGTGGCCGGTGTATTCGAAGTTCTTCGACAACATGGGCCCCATTCCGCACCACATGCACCAGTCGCAGGCGCAGGCCGCGCTGGTCGGGCAGGAGGGCAAGCCCGAGTCGTACTACTTCCCGCCGCAGCACAACAACGTCGGGAACAACTTCCCGTACACCTTCATGGGATTGGAGCCGGGTACCACGCGCGCGCAGGTCCGCAAGGCGTTGGAGAACTGGAACCGGGGCGACAACGGTATCCTCGACCTTTCCCGCGCCTATCGGCTGAAGCCGGGCACGGGCTGGCTCATCCCGCCCTGCGTGCTCCACGCCCCGGGTTCGCTCTGCACCTACGAGCCGCAGTGGGGCTCCGACGTCTTCGGCATGTACCAATCCCTCGTCGAGGGTCGCGAAGTGCCGTGGTCTCTGCTGGTGAAGGATGTTCCCAAGGAGCGCCACCAGGATCTGGACTTCATCGTCGATCAGCTCGACTGGGAGGAAAACCTGGATCCCAACTTCAAGGATAACCATTACCTCGAGCCCGTGCCGGTGGCCGACACGCGCAGCGAGGGCTACGTGGACCGCTGGATTGTCTACGGTCGCGTCAAAGGAGCCCAGCTCTTCACCGCCAAGGAACTCACGCTCGAGCCTGGCGCGAAGTGCACGATCAAGGACAACGGCGCCTACGGCCTGATCACGGTTCAGGGCAAGGGACGGATGAACCGCCTCGCGCTGGACTGCCCGAAGCTGATCCGTTTCCACGAGATGACGGAGGACGAGGTGTTCTGCACCGAGGCGGCCGCGAAGGCGGGTGTCACGTTCGAAAACACCAGCACCGTTGAGCCGCTCGTCATGCTGCGCTATTTCGGACCCGAGGTGAATCCCGATGCGCCGGCGATGGGCGCCTATCGTCACAACACCTTCTAAGTCTTCCCCCTTGCCGCCTGGCTTCACCTTTCAACCCCGATCACCCATGCCTGAGAATAACTTCCCCAAACTGCACAACGCCATGTGGCCCGGCCTCGTCGGCAAGGGCTCGCCGGGCGCGGAACCGTTCATCGCACTCGATACCATGCTCGACCTCACCGCGAAGGCGGAGGTCAACGGCGTGAAGTTCGACGGCGTCGATCTGTTCCTCTACAATCCGCATACGGACATCGACATCTCGGATGACGGGATCAAGGCGTTGGCCGACAAGATCCGTCGGCGCGGTTTCACGGTTGGCTCCGTCGTGGCGCCGGTTTGGTTCGACGCGTCCGCGATGGGTGACGCGACCAAGCGCGCGAACTGGGTCACGCTGGTCCGCAAGGCGATCCGCATCGCCGCGCGGCTCCGCGAGCTCGGTGTCCGTCCGTACGGCATCGTCCGCATCGATAGCGCGGCGTCCGTGAAGGACTGGGACGCCAATCCCAAGGCCAACACCAAGCTCATCGCACAGACGTTCCGCGAAGCGGGCAAGATTGCCAAGGGCGAGGGCGAGCGCCTCGCCGCCGAGGGCGAGATCTGCTGGGGTGGCATGCACTCGTGGAAAAACATGGTGAACCTGCTTGAGGAGGTCGCCATGCCGAAGGTCGTCGGCTTCCAGGCCGACATGTCGCACACCCTCCTCTACACGCTCGGCGAAAACGCGGAGCAGCATCGCATCGTGCCCAAGAAGTACCACTGGGAGCCCGAGGCGTTCCATGCCGCGATGAAGAAGCTCACCGCCGCGCTCCGTCCGTGGACGATCGACTTCCACGTCGCGCAGAACGACGGTACCGTGCACGGCTCCGGCGAGCACGAAAAGACGGGCCGTCACTGCGTGGCGACCGACCCGCGCGGCAAGCTGAACATCGCGCGCGATTCCGGCTATTGGCTGCGCGACGGTCAGGGCAAGGTGACGAAGAAGATCAAGCACATCTGCTGGGACGGCTGCATGTTCCCGAATGAGGTCATGCTCAAGCAGCAGACGTGGAACGACATTCTCGCCGCGATGATCCAGGTGCGCGAGAACCACGGTTGGTACCAGAAGGACTAAGCATCCTGCGCTCCGCGCGTTCTCTCTATGAAGACCCTCAATGTTGGCATGATTGGCTACGGCTTCATGGGCCGGGCCCACTCGAATGCGTTCCGCAAGGTGCGCAATTTCTTCCCGGGCGAGCTTCAGCCCGTTCTCAAGGCCGCCTGTGGCCGCGACGCCGCCAAGACCAAGGCGTTCGCGGAAACGTGGGGCTATGAGTCGGTGGAGACGGATTGGCGCAAGCTGATCGCGCGTCCCGACATCGACCTGATCGACATCGCGGCGCCGAACAACGTCCACGCCGAGATCGCGATCGCCGCCGCCAAGGCCGGCAAGATGATCCTTTGCGAGAAGCCTCTCGCGATGAATCCCGCCGAAGGTGCTCAGATGGTGAAGGCCATCGAGAAGGCCAAGGTGCCGAACATGGTCTGGTACAACTACCGCCGCATCCCGGCGGTCACCCTCGCCAAGCACCTGATCGACGAGGGCCGGTTGGGTAAGATTTTCCACTACCGCGCCAAGTTTCTCCAGGACTGGACGATTTCCGCTGAGGTCCCGCAGGGAGGCCCGGGGACGTGGCGCCTCGATGCCTCCATCGCGGGCAGCGGCGTGACCGGCGACTTGCTGGCGCACTGCATCGATACCGCGCTGTGGCTCAACGGCTCCATCGACACGGTGTCGGCGATGACCGAAACGTTCGTGAAGCAGCGCAAGCATGCCGCGACCGGCAAGGTGTCAAAGGTGCTGATCGACGACGCCAGTGCGTTCCTCGCGCGCTTCAGCAACGGGTCGCTCGCGACCTTCGAGGCCACGCGCTACGCCCGCGGTCACAAGGCGCTCTACACGTTCGAAATCAATGGCGAGCATGGCTCGATCTTCTGGGATCTGCATGATCTGCACCGCCTGCAGTTCTTCGACTATCGCGATCCGGGCATCGTGCGCGGCTGGCGCTCCATCCACGTCAGCGACGGCGACCAGCCGTACATGAAGAATTGGTGGGTGCCGGGCCTGCAGATCGGCTACGAACACTCGTTCGTCCACCAGGTCGCGGACTTCCTCCGCGGCGTCGAGGAGGGTAAGCCGGCGGCGCCGACCTTCCGCGATGGCCTCGCGACCGACCTCGTGACGGACGCGGTCCTCTCCTCGGCCGGCTCGGGCCGTTGGGTCAAGGTCAAGTCCCCGAAGTCCTGATTCATCCGTGGGTCCGGAGCGATCCGGACCGACGTACCTTCCTCGATGCCCGCCTGCCGGTTCGACGGCGGCGGGCATCCGTCCGATTAGCTTTCCTCTCCCGCTTTCTCATGTTCCTCCGATCGGTCCTTCCCCTCGCCTTGCTCGCCGTGTCCGCCTTGTCGCTGACCGCCGCCCCGTCCTCCTTGGTCCTGACCCCTCCCGGCGGCGTGACGCCCCGGGGGCACGTCGTGCTGCTTGCGGGCGATGAGGAGTACCGCAGCGAGGAGGCCCTGCCGATGCTCGCGAAAATCCTCAGCCAGCGTCACGGGTTCAAGTGCACCGTGCTGTTCCCGCTCGACGCGGACGGCGTGATCAATCCCAACCACGTTCGGTCGCTGGCGGACGCGGAGGCTTTGGACTCGGCGGACGTTCTGGTGATGGCGCTGCGTTTCCGCGCCTGGCCGGATGCCGAGATGGAGCGCTTCATGAAGGCGTTCGCGCGTGGCGTGCCGATCGTCGCGCTCCGAACCTCGACGCACGTGTTCAACTTTCCCTCGTCCAGTCGCTGGAGCGAGCTGTCCTGGAACCAGAAAGGCGGGCGCTACCCGGGCGGGTTTGGCAAGGCGGTCCTCGGGGAAACCTGGGTTTCGCACTGGGGCGATCACAAGCGGGAGGCCACTCGCGGCGTCATCGAGGCGGCGGCCGCCGGACATCCAGTGCTCCGCGGCGTGTCCGATGTCTTCGGCGACAGTGATGTCTACGAGGCGTATCCTCCGGCCGATGCGACCGTGCTGCTGCGCGGGCAAGTCGTACGGGATCTCTCGCCTCAGTCGCCCGGCGCCACTCGCTCGAAGCCCCGCGCGTCGGACAAGCAGTCCCAGCCGGTGAACGATCCGATGATGCCGATCGCCTGGACCCGCGTTTACCGGCACCCCAGCGGGGTGGAAAACCGGATTGTCTGCACGACCATGGGCGCGGCGACCGATTTGCGCAGCGCGGGCCTGCGTCGCCTCATCGTTAACTCAGTCATCTGGCTGACGGGTCAGACCGTGCCGCCGGCGGCGGACGTTGAGCCGGTGGATCCGTATCATCCGCTCAACTACGGCTTCAATGCCTTCCGCATCGGGCTTCGTCCCGACGATTACCGCGTGGGCGGCGTGGTGCCGGCTGGAGCGCAGCGGATCTTTGATGGCCGCAGCCTCGGGGGGTGGCAGGGGGATCCCAAGCTTTGGACGGTCGAGGACGGCGCGATCACCGGTCGCACCACGGACGCCGCACCGATCGAGCAAAACGCCTTTCTGGTTTGGAAGGGTGGCGTGGTGCGCAACTTTGAGCTGAGGCTCCAGTTCCGCTTCCGTGACGTGAACGAGAAGCGCACGGCCAATTCGGGCGTGCAGTACCGCAGCCGCGTGCTCGATGCCGCGAAGGGTATCGTGGGTGGCTACCAGGCGGACATGGACGCCGGGGGGCGTTACGTGGGCATGCTCTACGAGGAGCGCGGGCGCGGGATCCTGTCCAAGCCGGGCGAGCGCGTCCGTCTCTCGCCGGTCCCGGCGGGTGGCAAGTTCGCGCCGGAAGTACTCGGAGCCACGGCCCCCGCGGATGCGGTTGCAGCGGCATTTCGTCTGGAGGATTGGAACGATCTGGTGATCACGGCGGTCGGAAACCGTCTCGTGCACCGGGTCAACGGCGTGATCACGTCGGACGTCACCGACCTCGATCCCAGTGCGGCCGCGAGCGAAGGCGTGCTCGCGCTTCAGCTGCACAAAGGACCGGCGATGACGATTCAGTTCCGCAACCTCGGCTTCACCCCGTTACCGTGATGCCTCGTGGAGTGCTGCGCGGAGTGGTGGGCTTCCTGATGGCGGGCTGCGCGCTCGCGGCCGTGGCGGCGGAACCTGTCCGGAAGCCGCGACGGGCTCCCGAGTTGCCTCCTCTCGAGGCGCCGGTTGACGGGAGCGCCGTGCAGATCGCCTCCGATTTCCGGCTGGAGTTGCTGTACACCGTTCCGCGGGACGTGCAGGGATCGTGGGTCGCGTTGACGGTCGATCCGCAGGGACGACTGATCGCGGGCGATCAGTATGGGGGGCTCTTCCGCATCCGCCCGCCGGCGCTCGGGAGCTCGGAGCGCGCCGCGGTCGAGCCACTTGAGACGGGCTTGAAGGGTGCGCACGGAGTTCTCTATGCGCAGGGCGGTCTTTACGTCGTGATCAACGAATCGGAGCCAGGAGGAGTCTACCGCCTGCGCGACCTCGATGGCCAGGGACGTTTCGGGCCTCCGGAACTGATCCTTCCTTTGGATGGAGGCAAGGAACACGGACCGCATTCGGTGATTGCCGGACCGGATGGGCGCTCGCTGTACGTCGTGAACGGAAACTTCACCGAACCGCCCTCCAATCTGCGCGCCGGTGGCCCGGTAGCTTGGGCCGAGGATCACCTGCTCGCGAGAATGTGGGATCCCCGCGGACACGCCAAGGAGCGGTACGCGCCGGGCGGGCATATCCTGCGCGTCGATCTGGACGGCTCGAATCCCGAGTTGGTGGCGATCGGATTTCGCAACACGTTCGACGCAGCGTTTGATGCGCGGGGAGAACTGTTCACCTACGACTCCGATATGGAGTGGGACCTCGGCACGCCCTGGTACGTGCCCACGCGGCTGAACCACGCGGTGCGGGGGGGCGACTTTGGATGGCGCAGCGGAGCGGGCCGACATCCGGACTACTTTGCGGACACGCTGGGCACGGTGATCGACATCGGCCCCGGCTCGCCGACGGGAATGGTTTTTGGAACCGGCGCCCGGTTCCCGGCGCGGTATCAACAGGCCTTGTTCATGGCCGACTGGACGTATGGCACTCTCTACGCCGTGCACCTCAGCGGGAACGGCTCGACCGTGGCCGCCAAGGCGGAGGAGTTCCTCGCGGCCAAGCCTCTGCCGCTGACGGATCTCGTGGTCAACCCGCGGGACGGCGCGCTCTATCTGGCGACCGGTGGACGCCGCACGCAATCGGCCCTCTACCGTGTCACCTACGTCGGGCCCGAACCGACGGCTGCGGTTCCCGCCCCTGAACTCAGTCCGGCAGTAGAGCGTCGTCGACGATTGGAGGCGCTGCAGGAGCCGTCGGCGGCGGGCCGTGATGTGGCTTCGATTTGGTCGGCGTTGGCGGAGGAGGATCGCACGCTTCGGTACGTGGCGCGCGTGGCCCTGGAGCATCAGCCGGCCGAGCTCTGGAGTGAGCGGGCGCTGGCGGAAACGGACCCGCGGGCGGGCGCGGAGGCCTTGCTCGCGCTGGCGCGTCGCGGCTCCGGCGAGCTACGCGAACGGTTGTGGGCCGCGCTGGAGCGGCACGACCTGGCGGCTCGGAGGGGCGAGGAGCGGCGCACCCTGCTGCGGGCGTGGCAACTCGCGTTCGTGCGTCTGGGGGAACCCGATGCCGCGTTGCGCGATCGCTTGGCCACGCGCCTGGTGGGCGTTTTTCCGACGGACGATCCCTTGGCCAACCGTGAGATTGCCGCATTGCTCGTGTACCTCGATGCGGCGGCCGCTCCCCGGCTGCTCGTGCCCCTCCTGGCGGTCGCAGAGCCGCCGGAGGACGTCACCCACACGGAGGCTCTGATCGCGCGGAATGACCGCTATGCGAAGGCCTTCGTGGCGAATGCCCAGAGCCGGCCCGATCGTCAGCAGATCGCTTACGCCACGGCACTTCGACTGGCGCGCTCGGGCTGGACTCCCGAGCTGCATCGCGAGTTCTTTACTTGGTTCGCCCGCAGCAGCGAGTGGCGCGGAGGTCTCAGTTTGCCAGGATTCGTCCAAGCGATCCGCCGCGATGCTCTGGCGCGGGTGGCAGACTCGACGCTCCGGGCGGAGCTCGACGCAGCCTCCAAGCCGCCTCCTGCGACGATGAGCGCAGCGGGCCTGCTGCCGCAGGGGCCGGGTCGCGATTACACGCTCGAGCAGGCGCTTGATGCCGTTTACATTCCCCTGATCGGGCGTGATTTCGACCGCGGGAAAGCCATGTTCCAAGCGCTGGCTTGCACGGCCTGTCATCGGTTCGGCGAGATCGGAAGCGGGGTGGGGCCAGACCTCACCGGAGCGGGTAATCGTTACTCGGTCCGCGACCTCCTGCAGGCAATCGTGGAGCCCTCTCACGTCATCAGCGATCAGTATGGCAGTGAAATCTTCGAACTGACGGACGGCTCCGCCCTCGCCGGGCGCGTCGTGGGCGAGGACGGTGAAGCGCTGCTCGTGCTGACGAACCCCTTCGCGCCCGATGACACGACCCGGATTGCCCGCCAAGCCATCAAGGCGCGTCGCACGAATCCCGTCTCGCTGATGCCCGCTGGACTGATCAACTCGCTCAATGGCGGCGAGCTGCAGGACTTGGTCGCTTACATCCTTTCCGGCGGCTCTCCCCGGGACGCGATGTTTCGGCGCCTCAAGAACTGAAAATTCACTCCGTTGGGAACCGTGTCGCCGGGCTTTACTTCAGCTCGGTGAGGGCTTCTATGGCGTTTGAACAGCCCCGTTCGCCCCATGCCGAGCTCCTCCTCACCCCGTGCAGTCTCGTGGAAAAATCAGCGTTTTTATGAAATTTCATCGAGAGTGGCGGCTTTCGGCTGGATAGTCCTCGCCCTGTGCGTGGCCGGTTGCGGGCCCCGGGTGGCCGACCCCGCTGTCACGGCGTCGGCGGAGGCATCGGCGGTCCAAACGGGACCTGCGGTCGAAGCAACGGCGGTGGCCGTGACAGTGAAGGCAGACGCGCCGGGCAAGCTCGCGTTCAACGAGCACATCCAGCCGATTCTGGCGGAGAATTGCTATCACTGCCACGGACCGGACCCTGGCTCGCGCAAGGCGGGCCTTCGGCTCGATCGCGCGGAGTATGCTTTCCGCCCGCTGGACAAGTCCGGTCCTGCGATTGTGGCGGGTGAGCCTGATCGCAGCCCGCTGGTGCAGCGGGTTGAGTCAACGGATGATCGTGACCGCATGCCGCCTCCCGAGGCGCACAAGACCCTGAAGCCTCAGGACGTGGCGGCGTTGCGGCGGTGGGTGGCGGAGGGCGCGGAGTATCAGGAGCACTGGGCGTTCATCGCGCCGAGCCGGCCTGCGGTTCCGCAGGGTGGGGCGGCCGCGGGTGCGGCGACCCCGATCGATGCCTTTGTGCGTGCGGCGCTGCCGGCGGCGGGGCTGGCGCCTTCGCCCGAAGCCGAGCGCCCGGCGTTGCTGCGTCGCGTCGCCTTCGACCTGACCGGCCTTCCCCCGACTCCGGAGGAGGTGGAGCAATTCCTGAACGACCGTGACCCGGGCGCTTACGAGCGCGCGGTGGATCGTTTCCTTGCGAGCCCGCGCTTCGGTGAGCACCGCGCGCGTTACTGGCTCGATTATGTCCGGTACGCGGACACGCATGGTATCCACTTCGACAACTACAGATCGATCTGGCCCTATCGGGATTACGTGGTGGATTCGTTCAATCGCAACAAGCCCTTCGATCGCTTTGTGATTGAGCAACTGGCGGGTGACCTCTTGCCGGCCCGTTCGATCGAGGAAGTGGTGGCGACCGGCATGATGCGGTGCAACCTGACGACGAACGAAGGCGGGACGATTCCCGAGGAAATCTACGTCAACCAGACGCGCGACCGCGTGGAGTTCTTTGGCGTGACCTTCCTTGGCCTGACGACGGGCTGTGCCGCCTGCCACGATCACAAATTTGATCCCCTGACTGCGCGGGACTTTTATGCGCTGGCCGCGTTTCTCGGCAACACGGCGGAGAAGCCGTGGGATTACAACACACCGGACCCCTTGCCGGTGCTGCGGCTGCCGCCCCCGGGCCGGCGGGCCGAGGTGGAAGCGGCGATCGCGGAGCGCGCCGAGCTGCTCGACAAGCTTGAGTCGCGCCGGACGGCCTCGCGTCGCTTGATGGCCGAGTGGCTGGCCGCGGGCCAGCGCCCCCGGCCGGTGGATGCGACGGGCCTCGAGGTCCGGCTGCGTTTTGATGAAGGGCGTGGTGACGTGGTGCGCAACTCCGCCCCCGGAGCGGCGGTGGCCGAGTTCCGTGCGGAAGTGAATCCCCTGGTCTGGGGAGAGACCAACTGGGCGTGGGCAGGAATGCGGATGGACATGTCGACCCGGCTGTCCTTGGGCAGCGTGGCGGACATCGACACGGCGGACGCGCTCTCCGTCGGTGGCTGGATCATGCTGCGCCAGAAGACCGGAGGAGGCCATACCGGTGACGGATCGTTGATCGCCCGCCGGGGCGATGCCAAGAAGCTCGAGGGTCGTGGCTGGGATCTCTACCAGCGCGATGCGCGCCTCGAGGTGAACCTCGCGCACGACGCGAAGCATGTGCTCACGGTGGCGACGATCGAGAAGCTTCCGCGCTACGAGTGGCAGCATGTCGCCTTCACCTACGACGGTTCGGGACGTGCCGCCGGCGTTGCGCTGTATGTCAACGGACGCCGCGTTGAGACCAAGGTGGTGGCGGACACGCTCGCGCCCGGCCAGAGCGTTCGTACGACGGCCGAGACCCATCTGGGTCGCCGCGACGACTCGGATCCGCTGCGCGAAACCAGTTACCAGGACGTCCGGATTTACCGCCGCACGCTTTCTCCCGCAGAAGTCGCGCGTTGGCCGTTTGAGGACCTTGCCGCCGAGATTGTGGCGCGGCAGCCCGACCCGGCGAAGTGGTCGACCTTGGAAGCGTTCATCGCAGCCGATCGATTCTTTATCGGGGAACAAGATGGTGAGGGCCGTGACCTCCACGCCAGACTGGTGGCTGCGGAAGCTCGCCTTCAGGAGCTGACCAAGACGGGTGAGCCCACGCTCATTGCACGCGAGAAGTCGACTCCGGCATTCGCCGACGTGCTCACTCGTGGCGACTATTTTGCCCGAGCCGAGCGAGTTGAGCCGCAGACCCCACATTTCCTCCCGCCCTTGCCGGAGGGCAAGCCCCGCAACCGTCGCGGACTGGCTGAATGGCTGGTGACGCCGGAACAGCCGCTCTTCGCCCGGGTTGCGGTCAACCGGATGTGGCAGGAGCTTTTTGGCACGGGCATCGTCGACAGCCCGGGCGACTTCGGCGTGATGGGATCGCGGCCCACCCATCCGGAACTGCTGGACTGGCTGGCGGTGGAGTTCCGGGAGAGTGGGTGGGACGTCAAGCGGATGTACCGCACCCTGGTGCTCTCCGCCACGTACCGGCAGTCAGCGCGCGTGCGTCCGGGTGACCTGCAGAAAGATCCGGCCAATCGGTTCCTCGCCCGCGGACCCCGATATCGCATGGACGGCGAAGTGTTGCGGGACAGTGCGTTGGCGGCGGCAGGTCTACTTTCCCCGCGGCTCGGTGGTCCCCCGGTGAAACCCTATCAACCGGGTGGACTGTGGGAGGAAGTCGCCATGCCGGAGTCCAACACCCGCACCTACATCGTCGGGCACGGTGACCAACTGTATCGCCGCAGTGTCTACACCTTCTGGAAGCGATCCTCGCCGCCGCCGGCCTTCGAGACCTTCGATAGCCCCTCGCGCGAACTCGCGTGCGTCCGGAGGCCCCGGAGCAACACTCCCCTTCAGGCCTTCGTGACGATGAATGATCGCCAGTGGATCGAGGCCTCGCGCAAGCTGGCCGAGCGCGTGCTGCTTTCCGGCCACTCCAGCACGGAGGCCCGCCTTCAGGCCTTGGCTGGATTCACGCTGGGACGCCCGCTGTCCGCGCGGGAGAAAGGCCACTTCCAGGCCCCCCTTGCGGAGTTCGTCTCGCATTACCGTGCCGATGCCAACGCGGCGATTCTGCTGCTCGGCGTGGGTGATTCCAGCGTTGCCCCCGGCGTCGACTCCGCCGAACTCGCGGCGTGGACCATGGTGGCGAGCCAGTTCCTCAACCTTGACGAGTTCCTGACCAAGTAGACGCGTTCAACCCGATCCCGCCATGTCCTCCGACCCGATTCAGCACGATCCCCATGCGCACCTCTGCTCGGACCACGCCGGTGAAGGGCCGACGGTGTGGGACCTCCCGGTTCCCCAGTCGCTCAAGCGCGAGTGGCTTGAGCTGGAGACGCGGCGACACTTCCTCGGCCGGACCGGCAAGGCGCTGGCGTGGGCGGGGCTCGCAAGCATCCTCGGGCGCAATCCGACCACGGCCTTCGCGCAGCCGAACGCTCCGGTCTCCTTCGCGCCGCACTTCGCACCGAAGGCGAAGCGTGCGATCTACTTGTTCATGGCTGGCGCTCCTTCGCAGCTCGAGACGTGGGACTACAAGCCGGGGCTGAAGGAAATGTATGACAAGGACCTGCCTGAGTCGGTCCGTGGAGGACAGATCTTGACCGGCATGACCTCGAGCCAGGCACGGCTGCCCGTGGCGCCGAGCCCCTTTGGGTTTACGCAGCACGGTAAGTCGGGGCACTGGGTGTCGAACCTTTTCCCCTACACCGCGCGGGTGGCGGATGAGTTGACGGTGATGAAGTCGCTCTACACCGAAGCCATCAACCATGAGCCAGCGATCCTTCAGATCACGACGGGCAGCATGTTTGCGGGCAAGCCGTCCATCGGAGCGTGGTTATCGTATGGCTTGGGCGCGATGAACGAGGAGCTCCCGACCTTCGTGGTGTTGACCTCGAAGATGCCGGTGAAGGCCAACGTTCAAGCGTTGTCCAACCGACTCTGGTCCTCCGGCTTCCTTTCCCCGGAGCACGCCGCCGTGGCCCTCCGCTCCGGAAGTGATCCGGTGCTCTTCCTGAACGATCCCGAGGGCATCTCGCGCAACGTCCGTCGTGCGATGATCGATGGCGTGAACGCCATGAACCGCGATCTTTACGAAAGCGTCGGCGATCCGGAGATCAACGCGCGCGTCTCCCAATACGAGATGGCCTTCCGGATGCAGACCTCGGTCCCGGATTTGACGGATCTATCGCGGGAGCCTAAGTCGACCTGGGACCTTTACGGCGAGCGCGCCAAGGAACCGGGTACCTTCGCCTACAACTGCCTCATGGCGCGGCGTCTGGCCGAGCGCGGCGTCCGATTCACGCAGATCTTCCTGCGGAGTTGGGATACGCACGGTGACTTGCCGGCGCGGATCCGCGACTTGGCAATGGATTCGGATCAGGCGACCTACGCCCTGATCGAGGATCTCAAACGGCGTGGCCTCTTGGATGACACGCTCGTGATCTGGGGCGGAGAATTTGGTCGCACGGTTTACTCCCAAGGCGGCCTCAAGCCGGATTACTTCGGCCGCGATCATCATCCGCGCTGCTTCAGCATGTGGATGGCTGGCGGCGGCATCAAACGCGGGCTCTCGTACGGGGAGACCGACGACTTCTCCTACAACATCGTCAAAGATCCGATCCATATCCGCGACCTCCACGCGACGATGCTGCACCAGTTCGGCTTCGATCACAACCGGTTGACCTTCAAGTTTCAGGGTCTCGATCAGAAACTGACTGGAGTGATGCCGGCCAAGGTGATCCATGACCTCATCGCCTGAGTGGAGCCGCGGGTCGTGCTCCAACATTGCGTGATCGACTGATTACCTATCCCGTTTTCCTCAATGCCTGACACCCCCTCTTCTCTGCCGCCCGGTGTGGAGAACCAGTATGGACGCCCGCGGCGTCTCTTCACCGCTCTGCTCTGCCTGCTGGTGGTCGGCGGCTTGTCCGCAATGCCGCTCCTGTGGCCGGCGGATGGGCAGGAGCGCTCCTCGCTCGCGGTGTTTTTCGGCCGGCTGCATCCCCTGTTTCTGCACTTCCCGATCGCGCTGCTGGCGGTGGTGCCGCTCATGGAGATCGGGGGCTTCTTTCGTCGCGGCCGCCATCTCCGCGCGTCGGTGGGTTTCATCTTGTGGCTGACCGTCGCCGGTTCGGTGTCGGCCACGGTACTCGGCTGGTTGCTTGCCCGTGCGGGCGGCTACTCCGGTGAGTTGGTGAACGACCACATGCTGGGAGGCTGCCTGCTCTCGATGGCGGTCCTGCTCGCGGCGCTCCTGCGTCGGCAACTGGTGCGGCGGGGCCCCGGGAGCGTGGGGATTCTTTATCCCGTGGTGCTGGCAGCGGCGCTTGGTCTTCTGGTGTGGACCTCCCATCAGGGAGGTCAGCTCACGCATGGTGAGCGTTATTTGGAGGAGCACATGCCTGCGCCGCTGCGGCGTTGGCTGGGGCTGCCGGAACGCGAGAAGAAGTCGGCCCGTCCGCCCGCCGCCGGTGAAGCCGCGCCTGCGGCCGCTGGCGCCACGGGAGCACCGGTCGCCCGTCCGGTTTCATTTTTCGATGAGCGCATCATGCCGGCGTTTGATCGGACCTGCGTCTCGTGCCACAACCCGAACAAGACCAAGGGAGGGCTGCGGATGGATGCGTATGAGCACCTCTTGGCCGGCGGAGACAGTGGCCCTTCGATCGTGCCGGGTGATGCGGCGCGGAGTGAGCTGTACCGCCGAATCACCCTGCCGCACGACGACGAGGAGTTCATGCCCACCGACGGCAAGAAGCCCCTCACGGCGGAGGAGACCAAGTGGATCGAGCAGTGGATCAATGCCGGCGCATCGCCGGATGCGCCCCTTTCAGAGTTGGCCGGTGTCACGGTCGCGCCGGTCGCAAAGGCCACGGTGGCCGCTCCGACGGTGCCGGACTATCATCCGCATTTGGAGGCGATCCGTGCGTGGGAGCGCGCGTGGGGTCTTCGTTTGGTGCCGGTATCGCAGGTGGGCACGGACGGCGTGATTCTCCGCACCGCGAGCTCACCGGCTCGGTGCACTGACGACGCGATTGCGGCGCTGGGCGCCCTGCGGGAGTTGGTGGTGGACGCGGAACTTGCACGAACACCCGTGACCGATCGGGCGCTCGCCGAGATCGCTCTCTGGCCGAACCTTCGCCGACTCGATTTGACGGCGACCGCCGTCACCTCTCCGGGCGTGGCGTTGCTCGCCAAGGTGGTCGGTTTGCAGGCGTTGAACCTCACCGGGACGGCAGTCGATGAGCCGACCCTCGTGCCTTTGCGCTCGCGAAGCGGCCTGGTGGTTTACGCCGCGCCGGATCTGGGCAAGCCGTAGCCTGAGGCGCGCCGATCCATGAAACCTGCGGTGATGGTTCGGGATCTGCGGAAGAGCTACCACGAGGTGGAGGCGGTCCGTGGAGTCAGCTTTTCCGTCGCGCGCGGGGAGGTCTTCGGACTCCTCGGTGCAAACGGAGCGGGGAAGACCACGACCCTGGAGTGCTTGCTCGGACTGCGGCAACCTGACGCGGGTACTCTTGAACTGTCGGGCGTTGACCTGCTCCGCCACCCGGGTGAGGCCCGGCGCAAGATCGGGGCGGTCCTGCAGGCGACGCTCCTGCCGGAGCGGATCACGGTGCGCGAAGCGGTACGGCTCTTTGCGGCGCTCTACCCGAATCCCGTGCCGGCGGCTGAATTGCTGGAGCGGTTCGGGCTGGGTTCGCTGGAAGACGCGCGCTTCGAGGGACTTTCGGGCGGTGAGCGTCAGCGTTTGGCCCTCGCGTTGGCCTTTGTGGGTCGGCCGGACGTGTTGGTGCTGGATGAGCCGACGGCGGGGTTGGACCCCGCGGTCCGGTCGAGCCTGCACACCGAGATCCGGCGTGCACGCGCGGAGGGCTGCGCCGTCGTGCTTTCGACGCACTACCTGGAGGAGGCTGAAGCGTTGTGCGACCGCATCGCGATCCTCGCTGAAGGCCAAATTCTCGCGGAGGGGGCGCCGCAGGCGCTCCTGGCTCGCGTGGAAGAGCGGCACCGGGTGGAGCTGGAAGCGACCGCACCCATCCCGGACGCCTGGTTGCAGGAGGTCTCCGATCTGGAAGAGGCCGACGTGTGTGGATGCCGGCTCAGTGCCTACACGCGCCGTCCGGCAGAGGCTGTGACGGCCCTGACGCAGCGGCTGCAGGCCGCGGGGGCGGGAATCGTATCGCTGCAGGTCCGGCGGGTCTCGCTCGAAGAAGCCTTTCTGCGTCTTACGACCGCGGAAGCGGTGCGGAAGGAGGAGTGTCCATGAACGCGTGGTGGGTGCAGGTCGAAATTGCGCTGCGGCTCCACTTCCGGAATCGGATGGCTCTTTTTTATGGGTACCTTTTCCCGCTGATCTTCCTGGTCGCGTTCTGGGTGCTCTACCGGCACGAGAGCGTTCCGCTGCTTCGGCACATGGGTGAGCTTCTGACCGTGAGCGTGTTGGGCGGGGCGTGCTTTGGTCTCCCGACGACCTTGGTCGGTGAACGGGAGCGAGGCGTCTGGCGCCGCTACCGTCTTTCGCCCCTTCCCTTGTGGGCGGTGCTGGCGGCGGTGGTGGTGGCTCGCGGAGTCCTGTTGGTCTCGGCCGGGGCTCTGCAGTGGGGAGTGGCGATGCTCGTCGGGATGACGGCTCCGGCGCACCCGTGGGCGGTGGTGGTCGCCTTCGCGGCGGTCTGTTTTGCGTTCATCGGCCTCGGGCTCCTGATCGCGCAGTTGGCAAACAACGTTCCGGCGGTGCAGGCACTTGGGCAGTGCATCTTCCTTCCGATGCTGATCGTCGGCGGAGTAGCGGTGAAACTCGCGAGCTTGCCGGAGTGGGCGCAGCATGTATCGGCCTTCTTTCCTGGCCGCTATGCCGTGGAGGCGATCCAAGGGGCGGTGACGGGTGAGGGATTTGCCGAGATCGGATTTCCACTCCTTGCGTTGCTGGGCATGGGCACCGCGGGGGGATTGGCGGCGGCCGGCCTCTTCCGCTGGGATACGCAACAACGGGTGGAGTGGCGCCGCCGTCTCCTCTGGCTTGTTCCCGTGGTGGTGGGGTGGCTGGCGGTTGGAGGGTGGGCGGAGCGCTCGGGCCGGGCGCTCGTACCGGCCACGGGGGTGATCAGCGAGGCGCCGATCGTTCTGCCGAAGGCGATGCCTGCCTTGCCCGAACCGGTCTGGGCTAAGATCACCGCAGCGGATACGGCTGCGCTCAATTATCAGGTCCCGCCGGATCGGGGCGTCGTTGCGCCGTTTGCCGGGGACAGCGAGGAGCCGGACGAGTATACGGCGCAAGAGCTGGAGACCGTGCGGAGAAACCTCTACACGTGGCGGCCGGCGTTCGAGGGTGATGACATTCAGCGCGTGCGCAATCTGCTCTACGTCGCGGCCGTTCCTGATTCGGTGCAGTTACCGGTCGAGCGGCATTTGCCTCCGATGGTCCTGCGCTACCTGTCGGACATGTACCCGCAGGACAAGCTCGTGAAGATCCTTACGTACATCGCGATGCACCCGGAGGAGGGTGGGGTCATTGTCAATCTCGGCGACCTCGGTCTGGAGGCGGCGGTGGGAGACCCATGGACCGTGCGGGAGCGGGCCTATTTCTACGCGATCAAGTTCACCGCGCGCCTCACGGGAAGGCCGGCGGGTTGAAGTGACATGAAGTCTTCGGTCAATCCACCTCCGCGCTCTCCCGTCGGCCTGGTCCGCCTGACCCTGCTCATCTTGTTCGTGGTCGCGCTGGTTTCCGTGCCCTTCATGGTGTTTGGGGAGTCGCTTGCGGAGCCCTTTCTGGCCTCGCAAGGGCAGCGCGGGGCGGGACTGACCCTGGCGGCGATCGTTCTCCTTGCGGCTGACTCCGTGGCTCCGGTGCCGGCGACGCTGGTGATTATGTCACTCGCCGCCAAAGCCGGCTTTGTTGCGGGCTTTGTGGGTGGAACTCTGGGCATGACTGCGGGAGTGGTCTTTGCCGCGTGGTTCGGACGCTTTGCGGTGGGGCGGATCGCGCCTCGGTTTATGCCCGACGCCGAGCTGGAGCGTCTGCGGAGTGCGCTGCAGACGCGCCTTGGTTGGACCTTGGCTTGCCTGCGCAGCGTACCGGTGCTCGCAGAGACCTCCGTGATTGTTGCCGCGGCGGCCGGCGTGCCGCTGCGTCGGATCGTGGCCCTGACCCTCCTGCCGAATGGGGTAGTGTCCGTGATCTACGCCGTGGCGGCGAGCGAGTCATTTGCGACGGCGAGCGTTGCCTTCCTCGGCACGGTGCTGGCGTCGGGAGTGGTTTGGATGTGGGTCCGCGTTGCTGGACGTCCACGGAGCCAGTAGCGGAACCGTGCCCACTGCGTTGGTGGCGCGTCCCATCGCGAGAGGCTTGGTCGCAGCGGCAGCAAAGCTGCCGCGCGCGGGGTGCTCTGCATCTTCAACGTGGGGTATCGTTTCGTCTGACCGGCAGGTCCCCGTAGGCAGTAGACCCTAGCTGGCTCTGCGCGGCGGTCGACCGGAGATCGGCTGAAGAGGGAACCCTGTTCGGCAATTGGTATCTCATAAGATTATTGTACTGATACACTTTCCCGGGCGTTTCGGCTTCATTTCTGGCGGAAATGGCCGTTACGGGTTGACGAATCAGCAGAACGACAAATCAATAACCCTGTCTGGGTTTCCAACCGGACAACTCTCACGGATACCTCCCATGACCAACAATCTGACCAACTTGACCAAGCGGGAAATCGTTCTCGAGATCTATGAGAAGACTGGCTTCCCGCAGAAGGAGATCGTTCACACCGTGCAGATGACGTTGGACATCGTCATGCGCGCCCTCGCGGAGGGTCGGAATGTGGAGTTGCGTAACTTCGGAGTACTCGAGGTTCAGCGCCGCAAGGCTCGAATCGGCCGTAACCCCAACAAGCCCGAGACTGAGGTGGTTATCCCGGAGCGTGCCGTGGTGAAGTTCAAGTCCGGCAAGATCCTCAAACAGCTCCTCAAGAAGCTGGACGTTCAGGCCCTGCCCTGAGGCGGCGCCTTCTTCTCCCGCCTGTCATTCACCCGGCCAAGGCCGGGTGTTTTTTTGGCCTCGGCGCACGCCAGAGCGCTGGTTTTTGTGTCGCCCCGGTCCGCTGCCTCTGTCAATTCGCCAGACGCATGTCCTCGTTTCAGACGCTCCCTGGATTTCGCGAGTTCTATCCCGACGCGATGGCGCGCCGGAACCACCTCTTCCGGCTTTGGCGTCAGACGGCGACCGCGTTCGGATTCGCGGAATACGACGCCCCGGTGCTGGAACCGTTGGATCTGTACAAGACTAAGTCAGGCAACGAGATCGAGGCCCAGCTCTTCAGCTTCACCGACAAGGGTGGGCGGGAGGTGGCGCTGCGCCCGGAGATGACCCCGACGGTGTGCCGGCTGGTGGGGGAGAAGGCCAGTGCGCTGAAGCGTCCGATCAAGTGGTTCAGCATCGCTGAATTCTATCGTTACGAGCGCATGCAGAAGGGCCGTGGGCGCTGCTTCTTCCAGTTCAATGCCGACATTTTCGGCGAACCCGGCATCGAAGCGGAGACCGAGTTGATTGCGCTTCTGACGCAGTGTCTTTGCGGTTTCGGGCTTACGGCGGACGATTTTTTCATCCGATTGAGCGATCGGAATCTCTGGTTTTACTTCTTGGAAGCGCTGGGATTCGACGATGCGCGGAGCCGGAGCCTGCTGACGGCCGTGGATCGGTACGAGAAACTCGGCGACGAAGCGTTCAAGGAGGATGCCGCGCAATTTGGTCCTCTCGATGAGGAGCGCAGAGCGCGAATTTTGGCGTTTCTGGCGATCCGATCCCTGCCGGCCTTGGAAGCGGCGGTGGCGTCCCTCGCCTCGGAACGCATCGCCGCGCGTCTGGAGGATTGGCGTCGGCTGCTGGGGAATCTGGACGCGATGGGGCTGTCTCGCTTCGTGGAAGTCGATCTCGCCGTTGTGCGTGGCTTGGCCTACTACACGGGCTTCGTGTTCGAGGCGTTTGACCGCAAGGGCGAATTACGGGCCCTTGCCGGGGGCGGCCGGTACGATGACCTGGTCGGGAAGCTCGGTTACGCGGAGATGCCGGCGGTCGGGTTTGCGATTGGGGACATGACCTTTGCGCTTCTGTTGGAGCAGCGCGGGTTGATGCCGACGCTGGTGCAGGCCCCGGATGTCTATGTGGTGATCGGCGGGCCGGCGGAGCGCCGGGCGGCGTTTGGTGACATCCATGCGCTGCGGTCCGCGGGCTACCGCGTGGAGTATCCGATGCGGGAAATGGCCTTTGGAAAGCAGTTCAAGGCCGCGGCGGAGAGCGGTGCCCGACTGGCTTTGATCTACGGAACGGACGAGCTGGCGAAAGGGGTCGTGAAGGTGCGCGACCTAGGAGAGCGCTCCGAGCGTGAGGTGCCGGTGGCCCACGTGTTGCGCGAGGTACGGGGCTTCTTCAGCGGCGAGTGACTCGGCGGGCGGCGGGTGGGCGCCCCAGATCCTCGGGGCCGAAGGCAGCGGGGAGGAGGGCGTCCAGTGACGTCTCGACGTGTCCCGATCCCTTGCAGGTCGAACGGATCGTCGCGTAGGGGCCAAATTCGCGGATGACTTGGCGGCAGGCGCCGCAGGGCAGGGTGGGAGTGGGCGTGGGCGTGTAGACTGCCACCGCGACGATCTGCGACTCGCCCTGAGCGATGGCGTGGAAGATCGCCGTGCGCTCGGCGCAGTTGCACAAGCCGTAGGACGCATTTTCGACATTGGCGCCGGCGTACACTTTTCCGGAGCCGGCCAGGACCGCAGCTCCGACCGCGAAGCCGGAATAGGGGGCATAGGCGCGGCGGGCGGCGGTGCGGGCGGCGGAGTCGAGTCGAGCGCGGGTGCGGGACGAAACCGTGGGAGCGTGGGCCATGGGAAAACGTTGGCGGCGAGTCGGGTGCGGAGCGATGCATTTTGCGCCGTGTTGGCCGCTCCCGCACGTGCCGCCGCCGCGGAAATTAGGGATCGCAACGCCAGTTGCGGTGTCGTTACTCGGTTCCAGCCCCGCCCTTGCTCATGCCTTGCTTTCGACGTCTGATCTGGACCCTTGCCGCCCTCCTGACGTGCTTCGCTGCGGAGGTGCAACTCAGTGCGGCGCTGGTCCCGTCGACCCAGCAGCCCTCCTTCTCGGCGCAGGAGATCGAGCGGGGATACCGTCAAGGCCGGGTGCTCGTGAAGCGGCGGGCGTTGGCGAGCGTCGCGGGCGTGGATCAGGAGGCGGCGTTCGCGCGCGCGGAGGCGCGCGCGGGAGTGAAGGGACGACGGAGTTTTCGGCGCCTGACGCGCCAGCAGGTGCTTGAGGTGGAGTCCGTGGCGTCCATCCCCGAGGCCATCGCTCGGTTGCGCGAGAGCGGGCTCTATGAGATCGTCGAGCCCGACTACATCCGCGTTGTGCAGGCCGTGCCCAACGATTCCCGCTACGCGGAGCAGTGGTCGCTCAACAACTCTGGCCAGTCGGGCGGTACGCCCGATGCCGACATCGATGCCCCGGAGGCGTGGGATACGACGACCGACGCGTCTGCGGTCACCGTCGCGGTCATCGACTCGGGTCTGCGCGTCACGCACGAAGACATCGTGGATAATCTCTGGTCGAACCGCGGCGAGATCGCGGGTAACGGCCGGGATGACGACGGGAACGGCTACATCGATGACGTCAACGGCATCAATGCCGTCGTGAGCCGCTCTTCGGTGGCGGCGGGCAACCCGGCCGACGACAACGGCCACGGAACCCACGTCGCGGGCACCATCGGAGCGGTCGGCAACAACGGAGTCGGTGTCGCCGGTGTCGCTTGGAAAGTCCGGATCATGGCCCTCAAGTTCCTTGGCACGGATGGACGCGGCTCGGTTTCCGATGCCGCCGAGTGCATTGACTACGCGATTGCCCAGGGCGCCCAGGTGATCAACGCGAGCTACGGCGCGCTGAGCACGGGCGAGAGCCCCTCGCAGACCGAGGTCGCGGCCATTCAGCGGGCGCGCGATGCGGGGATCATCTTCGTGGCGGCTTCCGGCAACGACGGCCTCAATCTCGATGTTGCCCGCACGTTTCCGGCGACTTATCCGGTCGACAACATCATCGCCGTAGGCAACTCCACGCGTCTGGAGGATGTTGCCACCAGCTCGAATGTCGGTTCCGGCGCGGTTGATCTCTTTGCACCCGGATCGGAAATCCTGTCGCTCGCCTCGACGTCCGATTCCGCCTACATCCAGCGCACGGGGACCTCGATGGCGGCACCTCACGTCGCGGGTGCGGCGGCCCTGCTTCGAGCCCGTTTTCCTGGCGAAACTTACCGTCAAACGATCAATCGGCTCCTCCGTTCCGTCGATCCCATCCCAAAGTATGTCGGCAAGGTGGCCACCGGCGGTCGCCTGAATCTCCAGCGGGCGCTCGCCAGCACCGAGACCCGGCCGTTCAACGATCATTTCGGCGAGCGCGCACGGCTGCAGGGGGAACTCATCCAGGTGCGCTCGGCCTCTCAGGGTGCGACGATTGAGGCGTCCGAGCCCGCGCATGCCGGCGGAGGAGGGGCGACGCTGTGGTGGACCTGGACCGCGAGCACCAGCAGCACGGTCAACATCGACACGCAGGGGAGCGGATTCGATACGGTGCTCGCCGTCTATCGCGGTACCTCGCTGTCGGAGCTCTCGCTCGTCGAGGCCAACGACAATCGAGCGAACGGGACGGAAACAAGTTCGGTGACCTTCTCCGCTCAGGCGGGGACGTCGTATCAGATCGCGGTGGGCGGGAAGGGCCCTGCCGCAGGGCTGGTCCTTTTGAATCTGGGTTCGATTCCCGCCAACGACAACTTCGTCAACGCCGCCGTCCTGACGCAGCAGAATCCCATCGTCACGGCGACCAACTCCAAGGCCTCCACGCAATCGGGTGAACCGGCGCACGCCGGGCTCCCGGCGCGACGCTCGCTGTGGTATCGGTGGACTGCGCCGTCCTCGGCGCGCTACCATGCCACGGCAGGAAGCGCCCAGCTGAGTCCGATCGTGGCGGTGTACACGGGGGACTCCCTCGGCGCCCTGACCGCCGTGGCTTCGGATGTGAGCCCCTTGCCCGATGCTGAGACGAAGAGTGCGATCGCGAGCTTCGATGCCGTGGCCGGGCGCACCTACTCGATTGCGGTGGACTCCGCCTCCGTGGGATCGATCGAGCTGAATGGAGAGTTCACCTTCACGATTTCGGACGCCGCCTGGATGGCGCGCACCGAGAACAGTGTCACAAGCTCCGCCGCGGTTGGAGGCAACGGCACGCTCTACATCGGATCCAATGACAGCAGTTTCTACGCGATCGATACCAGCACCGGGTTGGTGCGCTGGAAGTACACGATCTCGCCCACGGCGATCATCGATACCGGCGTGGCGGCGGTGGATCCGAACGGCGTCGTCTACTTCGGCGCCTCGAACGGCTCGCTCTATGCCTTGGAGGATCGTGGCGACTCGGCCTCGGTGAAGTGGGTGACCCCGATCGGCGGTCCGATCGCGAACGCGCCGGCAATCGGCAGCGATGGCACGCTCTACATCCGCGCCGATCGCGGTTCTTCCACGGGCAATGCGCAGGCGCAGTTGGTGGCACTCGCTCCGGAGACGGGTGCGGTGCTGTGGCGCTACGACATGGGCACTGAGGCGAGCTACGCGCCAGCGTCAATCGGCGCCGACGGCACGATCTATGTGGCCGGTGGCGACTCCGCCCTGCATGCGGTGACACCCGCGGGAGCGCGCCGGTGGCGGTTTCTGGCGGACAACCAGATCTACACCTCCCCCTCGCTGGATGCGTCGGGTAATCTCTACATCGCGTCCTTGAGTGGCACGGTCTACTCGCTGACGTCGCAGGGGGCGCAGCGTTGGCGCGTCTCGGCGGGCGGATTTGTCACTTCGTCGCTGGCGCTGGCCAACGGCACGGCCTATTTCGCCAGCTACGACAAGCGTCTGTACGCGCTCGACATGGCAACTGGCCAGACGCGCTGGACCTACTTCATCGGTGAGGAGGTGCGAGCCTCCTCGCCGGCGGTGGCGGAGGACGGATCAATCTTCATCGGCGCGTACGACCGTCGGGTGCATCACGTCAATGGGGATGGCACGTTGCGTCGCACCTACGCGGCTTCGAACTGGTTCCGTTCGTCGCCGTTGTTGGCCGGCGGCCGTCTCTACATCGGCAGCAATGATGGGCGGGTCTACGCCTTCGACGTGGGTCTGCGCGCGGCCTCCGGCAGTGATGCTCCCTGGCCGCAGCATCGCCACAACGTCCGGCGAACCGGGCGCGCGGTAAATGGCTTGGACGAGCCAGCGGGGCTCGGTGACAACCATGGCACCGGACGTTTGGTTAACCTGTCCGTGCGCACCGTTGCGGCGAGCGGCGAGAGATCGTTGATCACCGGTTTCGTCGTGGCCGGGCCAGCCGGCGCGTCTCCCAAACAGCTGCTCGTGCGCGGCATCGGTCCGGGCCTGACTCAATTCGGCGTCGCCGGAGTGCTGGCTGATCCGGCCTTGGTTCTGGCTGACGGCGGAGGACTGACGATTGCGGTCAACGACAACTGGGAAGGCTCCGCGACGGTCTCGTCCACCGGAGCGCGAGTGGGGGCCTTCGCGCTCGCTGACCAGACGAGTCGCGACGCGGCGCTGGTGACGTCCCTGGGCTCTGGCCAGTTCACGGCGCGCATCTCCGGCTCCTCCGGTGCCTCCGGTGTGGCGCTGGCCGAGGTGTATGACGCGACGGTGGCGGCCGGGACGGGCGCGGGCTTGCGCCTGATCAACATGTCGGTCCGCGCCGTGGCCGGCTCCGGAGCGGAAGTCCTGATCGCCGGATTTGTCGTTGCGGACGGACCGCGACGGGTCTTGATCCGCGCGGTCGGTCCTGGCCTGTCCGCGTTCGGCGTCGGAGGCGTGCTGGCGGATCCGCAGCTCGATCTTTATCGGGATCAGACCCGCATCGATGGCAACGGCGACTGGGCGGGCAATCCTCTGGTCACGCAGGCGGGACAGCGCGTGGGTGCGTTCGCGCTCGCGCCCGGCTCGAAGGATGCGGCGATGGTGGTGCTGCTTTCGCCGGGTGCATACTCGGCGCAAGCCAAGGGAGCGGACGGCGCGGAGGGCGTCGCCTTGGTTGAGGTCTACGAGATCCGATGATGCGGCGAGCGCGCGAGGGTGCGCGCGCCGCGTCACGGAGAGGAAGTGGGTGCGCGGGGCCTACTTCACCCGTACCCACACCGCACCCGGACCGCGGAACTGGGCGCGTTCCTGCCATGTGTTCGGCCGTCCGGAGAGGCGCAGGTGCGGTGCCGCCTCGATCAAGCGAGTGAGCACGGCAGTCGCTTCCGAGCGGGCCAGACCCGCGCCGAGGCAGAAGTGCATGCCGGCGCCGAAGCTCAGGTGGTCGCGCGCGTTGCTCCGCTCCAACTCGAAGCGGTCCGGATTGGTGAAGACCTCGGGATCGCGGTTGGCCGACCCGATCAACTGGAAGATCATCTGGTCCGCGGGGAGATCGACCCCGCCGAACGAGTGCGCCCGCTTGATGCGGCGGAAGTTGCGCTGCTTGGGCGCGTCGAGTCGGAGCGACTCCTCGATCGCGTTCGGAATCAGGCGCGGTTGGGCACGGATGGCTTCCCAGTGGGCGGGGTCCGCGAGGAGCTCACGGAGCAGGTTTCCGATGAGGTTGGTCGTCGTCTCATGTCCGGCCGTGAGCAACGTGTTGCACGTGGCGAGCAGTTCGTCGCGACTGAGTCGCGCGCCGTTTTCTTCGGCGGCGGCGAGGACACTGATGAGGTCCTCGCGCGGGTTCTTGCGACGATCCTCGATCAGCGTGGTCATGTACGTGAAGAGCTCGGTCAAGCTCTGCTGGGAGGTAAGGGCGCTGGCGAAGGCCGTGCGGCCGGAGCCCTGGAATCCGAGGATGTCCGATGACCAGCGTTTGAAGAGGTGGCGGTCCTCCGGCGGAGCTCCGAGCAACTCCGCGATTAGGACCACCGGCAGGGGATGGGCCACGTCGGCCACGAAATCGAACTCCCCTTGGGCTACCGCCGCCTCGACCATCTCCCGAGCCAGCGTCTCCACCCGGGGCTGGAGCGAGGCCACGGTCCGGGGTGTGAACGCCTTCTGGACCAGTCCTCGCATCCGCGTGTGATCGGGGGGATCGGAGCCGATCACGTCCTTCTGGGCGTAATAGTGTCGCAGCTTCGCGAGCGCCTCGCGCTGCTCGGGAGCCATGTCGTCGAACAGGAGCGCCTGGCGATTTTCGTTGGAGAGATTCTCCTTGTCGCGCAGCGACACATCGACATCGGCATAGCGCGAAACGATCCACGCGTTCCAGCGGGGGCTCCAAGCGATGGGAGCCTCCTGCCGCAGCCGGGCGTAGGCCGGGAAGGGGTCGCTCAGCATTGCGCTGGAGACCAGCATGTCGTCGAGATCGGGAGGAACGAGGGGCTTGCTCACGGGAAAACGCGAGCGTGCGAGCCGACCGCGTGCGGGGCAAGCTTGCGTCGCCGTCGCTCCGGATGTCGAAGCGGGGTTCGAGCGAGCGCATTGCCCCCGCCGCCGATCGCCGGGAGCGCGAAGGCGCAGTCGCGCGGCCCGTGGGGTCCGAGGAGGGTGTTGTCTAGGGCGCGATGGCGGGACTGGTGCGGCCGCGAGCGGTGCGGTAGACTTCCAATGCCTTGGGCATGGCGTCGCGGAGCTGGACGATGCGATCCGGCGTGGGCGGGTGGGTGGAAGCGAACGCGGGCGGGCGAGGTTGCGCGCCGGTCTCGGCTTCGAGTTTCTCCAAAACGGAGATCGCCGCCTCCGGATCGAACCCGGCTCGCGCGGCGTACATGAGCCCGATGTAGTCCGCTTCCTTCTCCTTGTCCCGATCATACGCGAGCATCTGCAGCGTGGCCGTGCTGTCATACAGACCGAGCAAGGTCGAGGTGGTGAGTGAACCCGCGCCAGCTCCCATCAAGCCGACGCCTCCGATCACGCCGCCAGCCTGCGCCAGCATCTCTTGCGAAAGCCGCTCATGCACATGCCGTGCGGTGACGTGGGCGATCTCGTGGGCGATCACGGACGCGAGTTCATCGTCGGTGTCCGCGATGCGGAAGAGTCCGGAGAATACCCCGACCTTGCCGCCCGCCATGGCGAACGCGTTGATCTGCCGCGCATCGTCGAAGAGCACGAATTCCCAGTCTGCGTTCGGCATGTCCCAGAAGACCACCCGGGCAATCCGCTCGCCGACCCGTTGAACCTGATCCACCCGCGCTCGATCGGTGGAGCGGCGATGGCGGGACTTGATCTCGTCGAAGGCCCGGGTAGAGACCTTGGCGAGTTCCACGTCGGAGGTGAGGTCGAGGGCCCTGCGCCCCGTCACGGGGACCTGGTAACAGCCACTGATGACGAGGGAGGTCAGCAGGATGGGGAGGCAGAGGATGGTACGCGCGGTCATGGGATGGCTTCGGGTACAGGGGGGCTGGACAGGTAAAAGCGGCCCGGGTGCCGTCACTTTTGTCCTGGCTCCTCCGAATCGCAAGGCCTGCACTCGCCCCTTGCGGAGCGGCCTGATCCAGCTATCGTACCGGTGCTTGCGGTGGGTGCCGCGCGCCTACGGCGAGCCACATGGCGACCTTTCGGACGATTCGGCCTCCGGCGTCCGCAGCGCCACTCGGAATTCCCCTTTAACCTTTCCGCATCATGGCTGACGAGCCGCTTCCCCCCACGAGTCGCAAGCATCGGGTGATTCATTGGAATCCGGACGCGGGCAGCGCGCCGACGCGGCGTCGTCTTTCTTGGTGGCGTGTCCTTGCGTGGACGGTGGGCGGTTTCTTCGGTCTGCTGTTTGCCGCGGGGCTGGTGATCCGCGGCATCAAGCTTGTCTTCGGGCCCGAAGTCTTCGTGGCCCGTGCTTCGCAGACGCCGGGATCGGAGGGAGTCAGCCCAGCGAACCCCGGCGCGGCGTTCGTGAGTCAGTCGAAAGCGGAACTCTCGCGCGAGACCGCGGGCAAGGCGTTGGCGGAGGTCCGCAAGCTCCCGACCGATCACCCGCGGCAACTGGAGAAGCTGATTCTCCTCGAGAAGTCATTCCTGGCCGGCGAGGCCCTGTTGGCGTCGCGGAGCTTCGCGGCCGCGCTGACGCAGTTCGAGTTCCTCAACCGGGAGATCGATGAATTTGCGCAGTCGGTGAAGGCGAGGGGCGAGGCCCAGACGGCTTACGATACCATCCTGGCGCGGATCCAGGACCTCGAGCGGGCGCGCAGCCTCGCGCCGGATGCGTTGGAGGCGGCGTTCGCCGCGGCTGGCAGTGGTCGGCAGTTCATGCTCGAGGGAAGCTTCCTTGCCGCCAAGCGCACCTTTGACCGCGGGTTCGCGGAGCTCAAGCGCGCCGAGGATGCCTTGGGTACGTTCATCGAGGGCAATCTCACGCGAGGACAGCGCGCGTTGGTGGACGGGCAGCGCGGCGAGGCCGAGGCGGCGTTCCGCGCGACACTCGAGAAATCGCCCGGAAACGAACTGGCGCTGAAGGGACTCAAGCGCGCGGAGAACGCGGGTCAGGTGCACGCGTTGCTGCAGGAGGCGACCCGACTTGAGGCGGCCTCGCGCTACGCCGAGGCGGCGACCGCGTACGAGAAGGCGTTCGCGCTGGACGCAGTCAACGCCACCGCTCAACAGGGCAAGGCGCGCGCACTGCGGTTGGAACGGGAGACGCGCTTCAGTGCCGCGCTCGCCACCGCGAAGTCCGCGTACGCGAAGCGCGATTGGCCCGTGGCCATTGCGGAGTTCGAGAAGGCGCTCGCCGTTTCTCCCAAGGCGGAGGACGTGAAGGAGCAACTCGCGTCCGCCCGCGCCAAGGCGCATCAGGATGCCGTCGACTCCGCCGTGGCCAAGGCCTTCGCGTACGAAAACCAATATCAATGGAAGGAGGCGCGCGGCGCATACTACGAGGCGCTCCAGCTCAAGCCCGAGCACGTCGAGGCGAAGGAGGGCTACGCGCGCGCCGGCCGGGTGATCCGGACGCTCCTCGAGTACTACAAGCTGATTGAGGTCGCCGAACAGAAGGCGGCTCGAGCGGAGTTCCAGTCCGCGATCCGCGATTTCAACAAGGCAATGTCGCTCAAGCCCGAGTACTTGCCAGTTACGGAGCGTCTCGCCCAGCTGCGCGACCTGCTCTACCAGCAGAATCAACCGGTGGAGATCACGTTCAAGGGCGATGGGAAGACTTGGATCTCGATCACGAACTTCCGCCTGCTCGGCCAAGCTGAGGAAACCAAGGTCAAGATCCTCCCGGGCAACTACGAGGTCATCGGTCGGCGCAAGGGATACCAGGATGTGCTGCTCTCCCTCCAGGTGCGCAACAATGGTGCACCCGCGCCGGTCGTGTCCGTGGTCTGTACTCTCAAAGCTGACAAGGTATGAACAACTCCGTCGCCGATTTTCTGCGTGCCGGCCTGAATCGTACGGCGACACTTTCGTTGGTCGTTTGGGTGACTGCGGCTTCGCCTTCCCTCGCTCAGCAGGATCGTGAGTCGGCCCGTCCGGCTCGCGGTGCGGCCAAGGGACCGCTGCCTGATCCCGCGCTGCTGGACGGCAGCAAGGAGGCGGCGGAGAAACGTCCCGAGTACGGGATGATCGGAAACTTCGAACTGCCGGGTCAGGAGGAGGCGAAGAGTGATCGCGTGGGGTCGACGGGCGAGCCGCTGCCGACGGGTGGGCAGTCGGCTGCCGCGGCGGCGGCGAGTGCGTCGGCCAGCGGTTCCGCCAACGCGGCGGCGGCTGCCCAGGCGGCTGCCGCAGGCGGGGGCGGGAGCCAGCAGATTCAGGCCCAAGGCGCTGCGGATGCCGTGGCCGAGGGGACCCAAGCCGCGAGCCTGAGCGATCCTTCCGGTGGCGCTGCCGCGAGTCAGTCTCAGGGCACGGTGTCCAAACCCGGCGATGTGAAAATCGGCGACGCCTCGCTCCAGATCAAGACGCTGCCGGCTGCTTCGGCTGCCAGCGTCGTCGGGCTCGAACCTCAGGCGAAGGGCAAGGAGACGCCGCAAAGCTACGACCCCAAGACGCCGGGTGGCGGCAAGCAATCCGGCGGCCGCGGCAATCAGGGCGTCGAGAAGGGCAAGGTCATGCCCTCGGGGCTTTGAGTGGGGATGAGCTTTATGATCCGCGTGCCGCAACGCCTTCGTTCACTGTTGTTCGTGGCGTTCGCCACGTGCATCCCGGTCTTGGGGCCGGCCAAAACCGTCGTCTATCCGGTCGAGGCCATCGCCGAGCTCTGGCAGTCGGGAGCGAGCGATTTTCAGACCAAATTCGGTGGAATCAATGTCACGGGCCTCGGTCTTAGTGATGAAGGGTGGTATGTGCGCTACCAGCACGAGAATTTGACCCTGCTCTTTGGTCCTTTGCCGGATCGTGAGACGGCGCAGAGGCATACCTGGGAGCTGGAGGCCGTGCGCGATGCGGCGGTGAAGAACCGGGCGTCGCTGGCGTCGAGTAAGGTGGATTTTGTCCGTTTCACGTTGTCGGGGAAGTATGGTTCGCGTGGCGCCGGCGGGAGCGGGAATGCTGAGACCGGTGACGGTGCGGGAGAAGGTCGCAGCGGCGCGGAGGGTGCCCAGCAGAGCGGCCAGGGGATTGGGAGTGCGGGGACCAAAGGCGAGGGTGCAGGCGGCGAAGCCGGGGGCAACGGGACGGCCTCCGGCGACGGCGGCGAAGGGCAATCGGGCGGCCAATCAGTTGCCGACCTGCGCGGATCGAGCTCGGGGCGGCAAGGCACGGGTGCCGATGGTGCCGCGGGTCGTGGACAAGGGCAGGGCCAAGGCGAGCTTGGGGGCCTGCAGCAGGTCGCGGAGTTGGGAGCGGGCGGCCAGCCTGGCGGTGGCCGTTCCGCGGGGGCCAGTGGGGCGCAGGGGGGCAGTGCAGCCGGTGCGGGGCAGGGTGCGCAAGCGGGGCAGCCGGGCAGCGCGTCAGCCGGCCAGTCGGCGGGTCAGGGAAGTGGTGGAGGCGCGGGCGCACCGGGCTCGCCCGGGGCCCCGTCGAGCGGCCAGTCTGGCGGCGGCGATCCGCTCTCGGCGATCCTTGGCGTGTTCCGGCGCATTCTCGGACTGTGAGGAGCGCCGCGCGGGTGCGGCGCTGGTCCGTGGCGCCCGCTGGCTAGAGGTCCTGCAGCGCGACGAAGGCGCCTCCGTGCTGGTAGCAGAGCTCGCGCATGAGGTTCGCGAGCTTCAGGCCGGTGTTGCCCAAGGAGACATCGAAGCGGATCGTGGTCGGGAACGCGACGGCGTTGATGACGACGCGTCGCTCGCCCTTCTCGTCGGCGGGATTCAGTTCGTCGACACGGCGCAGCACCGCATCGGCGAGCCCGGTGAACTCGTCGCCAAAGATGTAGAGCCCCATGCGCATGTTCGGATCGTTGGGGTCGTGGAGCAGACGGAGTGCGCGAAAGATGCCCGGGACCGGATTGCTCTCGCTGAAGACATCGTAGCGGCGCAGCGCCCGCTTGATGCCCTCGCGCGTCTCCGGACTGTCGGGAAGCCATTGGGCGCCGCCACGTTCGCCGAGCACGAAACGTCCGTCGGCATCCAAGACCTGTATGCCGTCCACCTGCGGGTACACGTCGAGGACCTCCTCGACCTTGCGAATCACGATCGGCCAGAGCTGACCAGAGTTGAAGTCGCGCATCGACCCAGAGGTGTCGATGACGAAGGCGATGTGGTTGCTCCCGACCGGCACGCCGACCGGTGCGGGGTCGACCTTCGGAAGGACCATCTCGGGCTTTTTCTGCCGCGCCGCGATTGCGCGGCGCAGTTCGTCGACGTCGACCAGGAGCGCCTCCTGGCCCGCCTTTTCGCGCGAAAGCTGGCGGTCCAGGTCATCGAGCAGCGACTGCAGGTCAGCATTCTTGAGCTTGGTGTCGGCGCTCAGGACGAGGGCCTCGGTGTAGTTCCGTTCGAGCTCCTGTTTGCTCTGGGTGAGGTTGGCGAGGCTGGCCAAGTGGGCGGCAAGCATGCGCTGGAGGGCCTCGACGGTGGCGCGTTGGTTCTTTCCCTGCGCGCCGATCGTGAGCACGAAGATCAGGATCATCGCGCCGAAGCCGCAGCAGATGCAGTCCAGGAACGAGAGGCTGAAGACCTCGATCTTGCGGCGACGGATCATGCTTCGGGCCAGGTTTTCGCCGGGCTGACCAGCGCCCCGCGCGTGCGGTTCGCCAGTTCCCAGAAGAGGGCTGGAGCGGCGGGATCGCCACTCATCGGAAGAAGGATCGTGCTGACTGGGATGCGCTCCGGCAGTCCGCGCACGGCTTCGCGGAAGAAACGGATGCGTTGCTCGTCGTTGGTGTCGCCTTCGCTCAGGAAAGAGTCGCTCGCGGTGGGCAGGCCATCGGTCAGCAGCACGATCGAGTCCGGCAGCCTCGACAGCGTACGCACGCGGAAGAAGGCGCGTTCGAGGTTCGCGCTGCCTTGCGGCACGATTTCGCGCAGGCGGGTGACGACCTGCTTGAGGGTCTGCCGGTCGCCGGTGGAAAACCACTCGTCGCTCCGATCTGGCAGGATCAGCCCGGCATCATCGCTGAACAGCAGCACCTGAAATCGGGTCTTCTCGTCCAGCGAGGCGATCATCCACTCGAGCGCGCGGAGGGTGCGCTGCCACTTCGGGGCCTCACGCTTGCGGGTGTCGCTCTCTTCGAGGAGCGCAGAGGCCTCCTCAACGGTCTCACCAAGCATGGAGCCTGACGTCCGGACGATGAACAGGACGCATTCGCCTTCCAGCTTCACCCCGGTGAGGTATTGCCGTCGGTCGACCTCCGGGATGGGAATGGGGGACTGGTCAACGGTCGGCAGTGCCTTCTTCTGGTCGAGCAGCGAGGCCAAGGCCTCGCGGAGTTGGCCAGTCTGCTCCAGCATCGCGAGCAGCTGACGCTGGCGCTCGGTGAGCTTGAGTTGGGTCTCGGTGGTCTTCTGCTGCAGTGACGGTAGTTCCGCCTGGGCCGCGGCGAGCAAGCGTTGGATGCGCTCCACCTCGTTGCGCGTGGTGGCGACCTGCGTCTCCATGCGCCGAACGCGTTCGTCGAGGTCGTCGACGTTGACGCGGTCGACCGAGCGCTTCTGGGCGACTGTGAGGATGAAGATGAGAATGATGGCGCCGAAGCCGCAGCAGATGCAGTCGAGGAACGAGAGGCTGAAGACCTCGGTGTCGCGACGTTTCTTGGCCACGGCCATGGGGTCGGGTCAGTTTGCCGTCGGACAGTGGGCGAGCAGCACGTCGACCGTGTGGCTTCCGGTGCGGAAGACCAGTCGGTCACCCGTCTCCAGGTCGATGCGGGCGCGTCGGTCACCGGAGGCTTCTGCCGGGGCAGGGTCCTCGAGTTGCCAGTGGCCAGCGATGCGCTCCAACGCGATGCAGCAGTTGGCTGCGGGATTGAAGGACTCGGGAAGGGGGAGGGTAGCACCCTGGCCTTGGGTGCCGATGGTGACGCGGTCGCGGCCGGCGAGGGATAGGCCCAACCCTTCGAGCACCAGATGAGTCGGGGGCGGGTGCGGCAGGGCGTTGGCCCTGGCCTTCTGCACGTGGACGTCCCACGGTGCGGAGACCCGCCGCGCCGCAAACTCCGATGGCACGGAGGTGACAACGGGGACGTCGGCCAGATCGGTGGGCGTGGCAAAAAGCGCACCGGCCAGTTGGGCGGCGCCGGCCGCCGCGGCGCCCGCGGGCAGGTGGAGGAATCGGACGAAGCCCGCGGTCCGCAGGCGCGCCTCGAGCAGTGGGACGCGGCCTGCGCGTTCTGAGAGCGCGACGGCGCAGAGACCCGGTCGGAGATGATTCTCCTCGGTGAAGGCGAGGATCGACTTCAGGAGCGCCTCGGTGAAGGCCTGTGCATCGGCTCCGAGACTGTCACGCTTGACCGGCAGCTCATAGCCCCGCCGGGCGGTGTTGATCTGATAAACGAAGTCGGCCTCGTTCCCGTAGAATAGGCTCTTGGTCTGGTTGTAGAAGAGCTGCTCCGTGCGTCCGTCGGCCATGACATCGAACGACGTCTGGCGCAGGAAGCGGTTGGCCATGGTCCCGGTCAGATGTTTCAGCAGCGCGATCAGTCCCGAACCCGGGAGGTGCAGGAAAGCGCGCCGCTCGAGTCGCTCACCCGACACCAGCAGAGACAGCTCGGCGGCGTGCAGGTGGAGATCGAGGTGGATGACTGGGCGCGCCGGGTTGAACCGGGGGGCGCGGGGGTCGCAGAGGGAGGCCGTCGCCAGATCGACGATGCCGCAGAGCGGTAGCTTCAGGTCCGCCGCCATCCCCAGGAGCAGGCCGACCTTCTCCTCGGCGACCGCCGGGTCTCTCAGGTAGGCGCCGGGGACGGCGAGGGCCATTCGGGTGGAAGAGGGCGAGCTGATGCGCAGTCTTTCGGAGAAGCGGCGCAGAAAGGTGTAGGCGATCTCGGAATACGAGAGTGGTCGTGACTCTCCGGTGAGCGCAGTCGGCTCAAGGCTAAGCTTGCTCCAGAACGAGTGAATCACGTTCCGCGGGCGGATCAGCCAGACGTCCTCCGCAGCCTGACCGCAGACGAACGCGTGGCCGTCCCGCAGTGCGTAGCCCGGCCAGGAGGACGCTCCGTCTTCGGTGGCCACCCGCAGGAGGGTGGGTTGCGACCCGTCCGATACGGCGGCTTGCAGATTGGCATCACAGAGTTCGAGTCCCTGCGTCATGGGTCAGGAGCGGGATGATCCGGGGTGGTTGCTACGCGACTGACTTGGGCGCGGGGCTCTCCTGCGAGGGGACCTTCATGACGTCGATCAGTCGATCGCGGCAGTAAGATTGTGTCTCGATGACGAACGCCTCCTGGCGGGACTGCATCATATGGAGGATGAACATCAGCACCAAGCTGAGCAGCAGCGCGACTAAGGTGGAATTGAAGGCGAGGCCGAGCCAACTGGTGACGGCGGAGATGTCTCCTTGGATCGCTTCCTGAGCGTAGGCGAGCGCATAGCCGATGCCGCGCACGGTGCCGATGAAGCCGATCGCCGGGATCGCCCAGGCGATGTACCGGACGAGTGAAAGGGCCGAGTCGAGTTGGTCGGCGGCGAGCTCAGTGCGTTCCTTGACCGCATTGGAGGCATCTTGAATGGAATGCGAGGCGTGGAACCGGTGTAGGGCTGCTAGGAGACACTCCGGCAGGAGGCACTCGCGCAGCTTGGGGTCACGCTCGACTTGGACCTTGAGCTCCTTGTAACGGTCAAAGGCGTCCTCCGGAATGATGCGCTCGCCCTCCTGAAGGGCGAGGAAGTCGCGCTTGAACAAGCGGCGCTCCCGGCCGATCTGGGTCAGCTTGTAGCTGAGCACCGTCATGCCCCACAGGAACAGGATGATTTCCCACTGCTGCTCCGGGTCGCGGATGATGATGTAGATTGATCGTTCGTCGAGGTTAGCGGACGCATTGGCGCCGGCCTGGGCGCGCATGACCTTGTTCTTGAGCAGCAGTTCGTCGGCTCGCGGCCGGACGACGGCGCTGTAGAACATCTCGACGACCACGATCGCGAGGATCAGGCCGAGGTTCGGGACGAGGAACTCCAGGGAGAGAATCCCCTTGTTGCGGGAGATCATGCGGAGGGCGGGGAGGGGAAAGCAGCGGGCCTTGTGAACCGCCGGGAGAGCAGGCCGGAAGGCACTTCCGGTGCGCGATTGAAAAAGCCCAAGCTTTGACTAAGATACTGCGGAGTTGCCTGAGCGCAATGCCGGTTTAGCATCTCAAACGATCCCTCTCCCCGCATGACTGCGTCCCGTCGTTCTCTTCGTTTCGTGATCGCGAGCGTGACCGCGTCGGCGGTCCTCGTTGGCCTCACTGCCTGTAACTCGCCCGCTCCCTCCAAGACCGCCACGGGTGCTGGAACGGGTGCGATGGCCGGGGCCGTGGTCGGCGGACTGGGTGCCGGTGCGACCGGCGGCAACACCAGCACGGGTGTGCTCGCGGGTGCCGCCGCGGGAGCGCTGATCGGAGGGGTGGTGGGGATGGTCAAGGACTCCAAGGAACGCAAGGAGCAGGATCGCCTCGCGCAGGAGCGCGCGTACCAGCAAGAGTTGGCCCGCAAGCGGGCTGAGGAAGCGAAGCGGAAGGCGGAGATCGAGGAGGAGTTGGCCGTGACTCAGGGTTTCCGCATCTCCGAGATGGAATTGGCCGACGCTCAGAAAAAGGTCCAGCAGGCCAACGAGCGACTCCAGAAGCTCAAGGAGGAGCGCACCGCCGCCTTGAGCAAGAAGCGCGCGTTGGATGAGGCGAACGAGAAGCTCCTCCTCACCGAGGCGGAGATTGCCCGGATGGAAGAAGAGTTGGCCCGGCTCAAGAGCGATGATGCGGCGTCAGCCGCGCTGGCACCGGCGGCTCCAGCCCCGGCGGGCGGCGCTTCCGCGTCCGCGGCCGGACAGAACAAAGCCCCTGGCGCGCCGTAGGCCGCGCCCCTTCGTTCGTGCGCTGCGCCACCAACGTTCGCCGGACTCCGGGAGGGTTCATCGTGGCGGGGCTGCTGTTGCTGGTATCTGGCTGCGCGACCTCGTACCCGGTCAAGGTGGCAGCAGTCAGCTCGGGCCGACCTTCCCCAGGTCTCGCGTATCAAATCCAGCTGAAAGGCGTGTCGCCGGATGGGGTGGTCCGATTGCGCGAGACCGAGGCCGCCACGTACGTGCGCACCGCGCTGTCCGGGCGTGGCTTCTATGAGGCTCCCTCCGCGGACCGCGCGGACGTCGTGATCGAAGTGGAGTTCGGCATCGAGCCGGTGCGCGGCCGGGACGGACCGGACCGGGTGCCGATCTACGCCGAGGTGGCGGGAGGCGTGCGGCAGGAGACGGTCACCGTCACCGATCCGCAGGGCCGAACCTCCACGGAAACGGTCAACGTGAAGACACCCGCGCGCCGCGAGGTGATCGGGTATCATCAACTCGTGGACGCGACGCCGGTCTATGAAAAGTTCCTGCGCATCCGGGCCCGGGAGTCGCGGGCTCGCGACAAAGATGGGACCCCCAAGGATCTTTGGAGCGTGGAGGTGACCAGCGAGGACGGCAGCAATGATCTCCGGCGCTATCTTCCCGTGCTGGCCTCGGTGACGATGCGCTCACTTGCGGGGGAGGTGGCTTCCGGCGACATGCGCGTACCCGAGGACGACCCGGACGTGGCGTTTGTGCGGCGCGGACTGTAGCATCGCGGCGCTTCGCCGCTTGCGCCCTTCGCGCGCCCTTGCAGAGTGGCGCGCATGGCGTTGCATCCCTTCACTGATCCGTCCTTCGCGATCCGTTGGTCTGAGCACACCGCGGAGCATGCGGTCCCCGATATCGAGGCGGCGTTGGCCCGGGCGCAGGCGGCGATTGATGCGATCGCGCGCGCGGATTTGGCGACGCTGAGCTTTGCCACGACCTTTGGTGCGCTTGAACAGGCCACGGAGGAATTAGACTTTGCCTGGGATAAACTCTCGCACCTGCAGTCAGTGGCGGACTCCCCCGCAGTGCGCGAGGCCTACAACGCGCTGCTGTCAAAGGTCACCGTCTTCCACGCCAAGATCGAACTGAATCCGGATCTTTGGCTGCGGTTGAAGACGTTCGCCGCGACTCCGGCCGCGCAGGCGTTGCAAGGGATCGAGGCCCGCCTGGTGGCGGATCAGTTGGCATCTTTCAGGCTGGCGGGTGCCGACCTGCCGGAGGAAGCGCGGGCGCGTTTGGCTTCGATCGAGGAGGAACTGGCGCAGGTGACCCAACGCTACTCGGAAAACGTGCTCGATGCGACCAATGCCTGGCAGTGCGTGGTGGAGGCGCCGGCGAGGCTCGCCGGATTGCCCGCGCACGCGGTGGCGGCGGCGCTGGCGAGCGCGCAGCGCAAGGGTCTCGGGACCGCAGATCGTCCGGCATGGCGGTTCACGTTGCAGGCCCCCTCGCTCGAACCCGTGATGACCTATGCGGAGGACGAGAGCCTTCGTCGCGACATGTGGCTGGCTTCGATGGCGATCGGGGCGGAGGGGGATCGCAACAACGAACCGTTGGTGAAACGGATCCTCGCCCTGCGTCGGGAGAAGGCCTCCCTGCTCGGCAAGGAGCACTTCGCCGACCTCGTGTTGGAGCGACGCATGGCCAAGACGGGAGCGCGTGCGCTCGCATTCATCGAGGACCTGCGGCGTCGCGCGGCTCCGGGATTCGAGCGCGAATGCCGCGAGTTGGAGGCTTTCAAGGCAGAGCAGACCGGTGAGCCAGCCGGCCCGCTGAAGCCGTGGGAGGTGTCGTTCTGGGCGGAGCGACTCCGAAAGTCCCGTTATGCTTTCGACGAGGAGGCGCTGCGCCCCTATTTCCCGATGGATCGCGTGGTCGCCGGCATGTTCGAGATCGTACGGCGCGTGATGGGCCTGCGCGTCGTCGAAAAGCCGGCGGGCAGCTTCGAAGCGTGGCACGAGGAGGTGCGTGCGTACGACATGTTTGACGGCAGCGGACGGCACCTCGGTGCGTTCTATGCTGACTGGCACCCGCGCGAATCGAAGCGGGGTGGTGCGTGGATGGGCAGCCTGATAACCGGAACTCCACGCCCGGGTGGCCCGCGTGGACCGCATCTTGGCTACATCTGCGGGAACATGACCCCGCCGGCCGGGGGCCGGCCCGCGTTGCTCACGCACCGCGAAGTGAACACCGTCTTCCATGAATTCGGCCATCTTCTGCACCACCTCCTCTCGGAAGTCCCGGTGCGTTCCCTCGCGGGAACCAATGTGGCGTGGGATTTCGTGGAGCTACCCTCGCAGATCATGGAGAATTGGACGTGGGAGCGCGAGGGTCTGGATCTCTTTGCGCGGCACCATGAGACGGGGGAACCGATTCCCCAGACCCTGTTCGAGAAACTCGTCGCCGCGCGCCGCTTCCGCGGTGCCGCGGCGGTGATGCGACAGCTCCAGTTTGGGAGAATGGATCTGATCATGCACATGCGATCGGAGGAGTTCCTCGACGGAGAGCTTGAGGCGAACGTGCGGGCCGTGATCGCGGATTGCCTGATCCCCACCCAGCCGCCGATGCCCACGGTCGTGAAGCGATTCAATCACCTGTTCAGCGATCCGGTGGGCTACGCAGCGGGCTACTATTCGTACAAATGGTCCGAGGTGCTCGATGCAGACGCCTTCACTCGGTTCCAGCGTGAGGGCATCTTCAACGCGCAGACGGGTGCCGATTTCGTGACGCACATCCTGAGCAAGGGGGATTCGGCCGATCCGGGTGACCTTTACCGCGCCTTCATGGGCCGCGATCCCGATCTCTCGGCGCTGCTCATCCGGAGCGGACTGACCGCTGCGTAGGTCGCGAGCCGCGCTCGGCTGCTCGCGGGTCTAGCTTGAAGTCTGGTCGGACGCTCCGTTACCGCCCAGGTAGCGGTGGCGCACGAAGCGCCACGCGGACACGAAGAAGGCGGTCAATGGGATCGCGAGCACCATTCCCAGCAGTCCGCCGAGCGCGGTGCCCCAGAAGAAGATCGCGACAATGATGGTCACCGGGTGCAGGCCGGTGCGGTTCGACATGATTTTTGGGGTGAGGAACCACCCCTCGATGTTCTGCACAACGATCTGCACGCCGAGCGTGAGGGCGGCCAACTGCCAGCCGCCTTCAGGCTGCAGGAGAGCGACTGGAATCGTGATGGCCAGCCCAAGAATCGAACCGAGGTACGGGACGACATTCAGTAAACCGAGCAGGAAGCCGATGACGGCGCCGAACTTCAGCCCCACGGCGACGAATCCCGCGGCGTAAAGCAGCCCCATGATCAGCCCGATCAGCAGCTGACCACGGAAAAAAGAGATGATGATCGAGACGAACTCGCGTGCGAGAAATGCGAGATCGGTGCGCAACGAAGGACTCAGGAACGGCAGTTGCTCGGGAATCCGGTCGGCGGGATGGGCGCGGGAAAGCAGAAAGAAGAAAAAGTAGATCGGGATCACCGCGACCTGCGTGATGAAGCCCACTCCTTGGGCGATCCCTGAACCTGCCGCCGCGAGACTCGGGACCGCGTCGCGAATGAACGACTGCAGTTGCTGACCGACGCGTTCGATGATCGTCCGGAGGGTCGGGTTCTCCCAATAGCGCTCCAGCAACTGCGCCCACTCAGGCGTGTGCGTGCGGAGGAAAACGCCCGCCCTTTCCCAGAGAACCGGGACGTAGGCCACGAGGTCGAGCACCTGAGCCAACGCGGGTGGGACGAGGGTGAAGCCCACTGCGGCGACGGCTACGGCGAGGAGACCGCAGACGAGCACGACGGCGGCAAGACGGCGAAGGCGCCACCGGCGCTCGAGTGCCTCCACGACCGGCCGGAGCATGAGCGCGAGGATGCCGGCCACGGCGAGCGGCCACAGCACGCTGGAAAAACGAGCGACTAAAGAACCGAGCACGACGACGGTTCCCAGAAGGACGAGGCTCACGACCGCGAAGGCCAGGCAGGTCAGAGCGGCGGCGACGACCTTCCGCTGGGTGGGGGAGAACAGCGTCTCCGGAGCGGGAGCGGGGCTGGGCTCGTTCATCACTTTAATCAGGCGGATGGTGGGGTTGGGTGCGAGCCTCGTTTTGCGCCCGCCTTCTCCCCTTGCTTGAACCAGAGGCGCCAGCAGACTGGCTTTCGCCATGTGTGGCCGTTACCGACTCAAGGATCCCGACCGCGTTCTGGACGCTCTCCGCGCGGTCTTCGGCGAGCGTCTCGGCCCGGTCCGCCTTGAGCGGCGCTGGAACATCGCGCCCTCGCAGCAAGTGACGGTGCTTCATGCCGAGGGGGATCAGGTGGAGGGCCAAGGCATGCGCTGGGGCTTCGTGCCGCCGTGGGACCGGAGCGAGAAGCCGCGACTGGCTCCCATCAACGCGCGCAGCGAGGAGGCCTTCGGCAAACCCATGTTCCGCGAGGCGGTCCGTGCTCGGCGGTGCCTCGTCCCGGCTGACGGCTTCTACGAGTGGCAGCGGACTGACGCGACAAGCAAGACGCCCTTCTGCATCGGGCTCACGCACGAGCGACCCTTCTTTCTCGCGGGGATTCACACGGACGCCATCGCGGATGTGCGCCCGCCGACCTTTGCCCTGCTCACGACGCGCCCGAATGCCGCCGTGGCTCCCGTGCATGATCGGATGCCGGTTATCCTGGAGGCCTCTCGGGCGGCGTCGTGGTTGCGCCCTGGCGCGTTGGCGGAGGCGGACTATCGCATGCTGTGCGAGCCCCTGGCAGCGGACCAGATGCTCCTCTGGCCGGTGTCGACGTTGGTCAATAATCCACGCCACGAGTCGGCCGAGGTGTGTGTGCCGGTCGGTGGATGAGGAAGACGCTTTTCCGGGCTTGCCGCGGCGTCCTGAGGGAGGGGAGCATGGCTCGCTGCGCCTCGCCGACCTCCCTCCTCCTACGTTTCGCCCCATGACGCTCTCGGTGGACCTTGATTGTGAAGCTCGCCGCACGGACTCGCGGTGCCGATCGGAAGTACGCGTGGTGGGTGCGCGGCGAATGCCGATGAATGTCTCGGCTCGGTCGGAGCATGGAAGCGCCGGAGATCATTTTGTATGAATATCGTAATTACAGGAGTCACCCGAGGCTTGGGACGTGCGCTGGCGCGCGAGTTCATCGCGGGAGGCCACACTGTCTTCGGATGCGGGACCAACGGAGAGGCGATCTTTGATCTCCGCTTGGAGTATGGAGCTCCAAATGACTTCGCGCTCGTCGACGTCGCGCAGGACGTGAAAGTCAGCATCTGGGCGACCAGCGTGCTGGCGGGCCACCCCGCGCCTGATCTTCTCATCAACAACGCGGCCGTGATCAATTCCCCGGGCCCGCTTTGGACGCAGGGAGACGCCGCGTTCACCCGCT
>JACCDP010219835.1_pt1 | contig 72323 bp, 51 predicted proteins | sample 7445841 | NCBI WGS metagenome assembly JACCDP01 (sample SAMN15323441, study PRJNA562643) | freshwater metagenome | isolation source: river surface water | place: USA:Blue River Watershed | collected 2017-08-17 | reverse complement strand
TGGGACCTCAGCATGCAGGCCACCGCCGCTCTGCGCCGCATGCGCCGCCGCCGCTCCATCATCGCCGCCTGCTACAGACAATCCACGCTATGGCCTGAATGACACCCTATTATGCGAGTCTCAATAGTTCACCCCAACCTGCGACGCGCTCACACCGTCGCACGCCGACCGCGGCGGCCCAGGACGCTCATGGCCACCGCCCACACCAGCAGGGCGACATTGAACACCACGAGCCTCTGGACCACTCCCTGCAACCCTTCGGCGGGCGTTCCGCACAGGAGGGAACCTTGGAAGCCCCACAGGCTGGTGGCGTAGAGTGCCGCCAGCACCAGCGCGCCAGGAACGAAGCGGAAGTCGCCATGGGCCATCCGGTCGCTGAAGAGCACGTTGGCCAGCGTGAAGGCCAGCATGCCCCAGGCAAACCACGGCACCAACGGGGCTGACAGTTCAGTGGGAATTCCTGGGAGCAGGATCTTGACCGGAAGCCACGGCAAGAGCGTGCAGCCCAAGGCCGCCAGTCCGCCCAAGCTGGCTGTAGCGATCAAGGTCCACCGGAATGCCTGATGGCCGTCACCACCGGCGGCGCTGCGAGCCACCTTGGGAAACATCACCAGCGCCAGCGGGACAGTGAATTGGCTGAGCGCGAACCCGATTTGAGCACCCGGTGAGTAGCGGGATCCTACTTCTTTCTGCCACGCTTCGGGCACGGCTCCCTGCAGGAACAAATTGTCGAGCTGACTCAGGCTCTGGAGAGCTGTGGCACCGAGAAAGAGAGGCCAAAAGCCGCCCGACGTTCCGGTTGCAGGTCGCGGGGTTTCCCCGGTGGTCGGTGCACCTGACGTGCTTTCCATGGGCCACGGTTTCAACGCGCGAAGGCCCACCGCCATGGCGATGAGAGTCGCCAACAAGGCCCCGGCCACGGCACCCGAAGCGCCTCCGCCCACCCACGTCAGGATGGCGACCACCGAGACAAATCGGCCCAGTCCGTCCGCGATGGACATGGATCCCAGCCCGGCAAAATCCTGTCGCCCTTGAAGAATGCCCCGCTGAATGGCTGCCAGCAGCGACGCGAGGATGAGTCCCCAAGTGATCCATAGCGGCAACACCGATGGCAGTTTCAAGGATTGGCTGAGCGCTGGCCCTCCGGGGATGAGCACCACACCAACCAAGGTCATCATGATGAGGACCATTCCGGCGGAACGCTTCAGTTGTCCTCGGGATTCATCGATCGCCTGGCGGGACAGCGCCATGGCGGTTTGTCGAGCCGTCATGGTCCAAAGCGCTCCTTGTGCGGCGCCGACGACATAGAAGATGGCCATCAAGGATTTGAACTGAAAATAGACCTGGGGACCGCCGAGCTTGGACACCGAGCCATGGACCAGCGCCATTCCAGCCCCGCCCCCCAATGTGGCCGCAATCATCCAAAGGCTCTGCTTGAGAAATCGCGATCCGGACTCGCTCATGGTCAACGACGGGTTCGACCGGTGGCAGCCGTTGTCTGAGGTTCTGGCGAGGGTTGGCTCCGGGCTCGATCGAGGCATTTGGCCATATCGGGCGGTAGAACCGCCTCGAAACCCATTCGTTCACCCGATCGAGGATGCAGGAATGCCAACCGGGCGGCGTGGAGCATCTGGCGGGGTGCTTTCCAGTGGTGGTCCTGGAAAAACCGCGCATTGGCTCGCTCGCCGTAAACCTCGTCGCCCAGCAGTGGAAAGCCCAGATGGGCCAGGTGGACCCGAATCTGGTGAGTCCGGCCGGTGTGCAACTGGCATTCGATCCAGGAAGTGTTGGCAAGCGCTTCCAGGCAGCGGTATTCGGTCCAGGCTTCCCGCCCTTCGCCGGGTGTGGTCACCGCCATTTTTTTGCGCTGGATGGGGTGACGGGCAATCGGGGCGCGGATGTCTCCGTTGAGCGGACGCACCGTGCCGATGGCCAACGCCAGATAGCTTTTTTCCACGGTGCGGTTGGCGAATTGGGCCGAAAGGTGACCGTGTGCGGCATCGGACTTGGCCACCACGATGCAACCGCTGGTTCCCAGATCGAGCCGGTGCACGATGCCTGGGCGCTCGACACCTCCGATCCCGCTCAAGCGGCCTTGGCAATGATGGAGGAGGGCGTTGACCAACGTGCCGGTGGCGTGCCCGGCAGCGGGGTGCACCACCAGATCGGCTGGTTTGTTGACCACGAGCAAGTCGTCGTCTTCGTGCAGTACTTCCAGAGGGATATTCTCCGGCAACACCTCGCTGGGGATGGCGTCCGGCCAACGGACTTGGATTTTGTCTCCCACCCGGGGGTGGTCGGTGGATTTCGGTGGGGTGCCATTCACGAGCACGGCCCCTTCGGTGATCAGTTGTTGAAAGCGCCCCCGTGAAGTGTCGGGGAAGCGTTCCGCGAGGTAGCGGTCCAGTCGCACGCCGGGCCGGCTCTCGGTGATCTCGATGTCGATGGGTTCGGGCATGGTTCTATCACCGTGTCCTGTCCGGTGACCGGGACGGTAAGCGGTGGGGGCATTAAAGGCGACCGCCAATCCGGTGCAACTGGGGGAATCCCAGCCAAGGGCTGTTCCTTGTGTTTCCAGCCCTTTGCCGGTCCGTTGATCGGTTGGCGACATTGCGGAGAGTGCGGTTCCCCGCTTGCCGCGGCCTCGGGCTGGTCCGTAGATTGTCAGGCGTGGCGACCAAAGAGCGGACAGAAGAATCCAGCAAGGACCGTATCTGGGTCGACAGTCAGGGGTTGGTGTTGATTCTGGTGGCGGTGGTGCTGGTGGCTTCGTTGGTTTCCTACGACCGCTTGGATCTGGGGGTCAACACGACCGAGCCCAACGCATCCATCCGGAACTGGATGGGGCGCTTTGGGGCCCACATGGTTTATGAGCTCCACTTGGTGTTGGGTTTCGGCATCTGGGTGCTTCCGGTGCTCCTCTTGGGATTTGGCTGCGCATCCTTTGTTCCTTCACTGGCTTATTTGCGGCGATGGCGTTCGTTGATTGCCTCGGTGGGCCTGGTTGTTGCCTGTGTCGGGGTGCTCGACTTGTGTGAGCGTTGGATTCCTGGAATCCAGCTCCGAAAGAACAGCGGGCCCAGTCCGGGCGGGATCTTGGGGCACCAGATCAACAACGCCTGGGTTGAATATTCCGTGGGCCGCATGGGGGCGGTGGTCACCTACGTGATGGTCTATTTGGCGAGCCTCCTGTTTCTCACCGACTACCAGTTGCTGGTGTGGATTCGCCAGTTGTTGGTGCGTACTCCGAAGACTCCCGAGGAAAAATTGGCGGCGGAGGAAGCGGCCATCGAGAAAAAAGCCAAGGCGTTGGACAAGAAGGCGCGCGAGTTGGCCAAGCTGGCTGCCGCAGAGGTTGAGGCTTCGGTTCCTCCGCCTTCAGCCACCAAGGTTTCCAAGGCCAAGGCGGCCGCGGCCACAGTCGGTGCTGCTCCTCAGCCGGAAAGTTCTCCGGAACCCTCGGGTTTGGGGGCTGATTTGCGCCCGGTGCCTGAGGTCACCATTCGAGACCTCAGTGTGCCGCAGCCCCGAGAGGTGCGGACAGTGCAAACGGGCGAAGTCATCAAGGCTGATGAAATTTCACCGGTCCTCGCGCCTGAGGCCGTAGAGCCCGTTTCCGCGCCCGGGTCACGCCAACCCAAGTCGGTGGCAGAACAAATCCTGGGCCGGCGTCCCGGCGCCGATCTGGATGAGGACGACGCTTCTGCTGAATCGGAGTCCGCTTCCGCGGTCGCTCCTGAGCCGATGGATGCCAGCAACGCGGAGGATGCGCCGCCGTGGGACCGGCCTGAGGATGCGGCTCAGCCGCCCGTGGAGGCGTTGCCCGTGGTGGCTGCCGCGGCGGCCCGCCCGCGCGCGGTGATGCAGACCCGCAAGGTCAAACCCATCACCGTGGCCATCGCACCGATCATCGGGAATTACCGGTTGCCATCCATCGACCTGCTGAGTTTGCCGGATACCTCCGTCAAACCCACCGAGACCAAGGAAGAACTCATGGCCAATGCACGGCTGATGGTTCAGACATTGGCTCAATTTGGCATCGAGGTCGCGCCCGGGGACATCACCAAGGGACCGACCATCACCCGTTATGAATTGCATCCGGCTCCCGGGGTGAAGCTGGAGAAGATCGCCGGTCTGACCAACAACATCGCTGCGGCCCTGAAGGCCGAGCGCTTGAACATCCTGGCTCCTGTTCCCGGCAAATCGTCGGTGGGTGTCGAGGTTCCCAACGCGGTGAAGACCAAGGTCATCATGCGTGACCTTTTGGAGGCCCCGGAATGGCAGAACACCAAGGCGCGGATCCCGCTGGCGCTGGGCAAGGATGTCTACGGCCATCCGATCATCGCGGACCTGGCCGAGATGCCCCACGTGCTCATCGCTGGCAGCACCGGCTCGGGCAAGTCGGTGTGCATCAACACCATCATCGCTTCGCTGGTCTACCGGTTCAGTCCCGACCAGCTCCGCTTCGTGATGATCGACCCGAAGGTCGTCGAGTTGCAGCAGTACAACGCCTTGCCGCACCTGGTGGTGCCCGTGGTGACTGATCCCAAGAAGGTCATCCTCGCTTTGCGGTGGGTGGTCAACGAGATGGAGAAGCGCTACCAGATCTTCGCCCGGGTCGGAGTGCGCAACATCAAGTCGTTCAACGAGCGGCCGAAAGAGAAGCCCCTGCCTCCCAAGGAGCCGGAGTTGCCGCTGACCGCGCGCAAGGAGCGGGTCGAGCCCGGGGCTGATGGTTTTGCTGTCGAGATCGACGAGCAAATCGTCGTCCCGCGCGACGAAGACATTGTCATCCCTGAAAAGCTCTCCTACATCGTGGTCATCATCGACGAGTTGGCCGACCTGATGTTGGTGGCTCCGGCTGATGTCGAAATGGCCATCGCCCGTATCACGCAGATGGCTCGGGCGGCCGGCATTCATTGCATTGTCGCGACCCAACGCCCGTCGGTCGATGTCATCACGGGCGTCATCAAGGCCAACATCCCGGCGCGCATCGCCTTCCAGGTGGCGGCCAAGGTCGATTCCCGGACCATCTTGGACCAAATGGGTGCCGACAAACTGCTGGGCAAGGGCGACATGCTCTACTTGCCACCGGGTTCCGGACGCCTGATCCGGGCCCAGGGTGCCCTCATCACCGATGCTGAGATCGAGGCCGTGATGAACCACATCAGCGTGCAGGGCAAGCCAAGCTACGAACCCGAAATTCATCAGGCCCTCCAAAAGGCCCAGAGCAGCATGGGATCCCTGCCGCTCGATCCGGATGACGAGGGAAGCAGTGAAGATGACGAGCTCATGCAGAAGTGCATTGAAGTCATCCGCACGGAGAAGAAGGCCAGTGTTTCGCTGCTGCAGCGGCGACTGAAGCTGGGTTATGGGCGGGCGGCTCGGATGATGGACGAATTGGAAGACCGCGGCGTGGTCGGACCGAGCAAGGGGGCTGAACCGCGGGACATCCTGATCGATTTGGATGGCAGTGGCTTCGATGGCGGTGGTCAGCGCTTGGTTTGAATCGTCACGGTCGAGGGTTGGGAGCACGGTGTGAGTCATGGAACCGGTGGCCGCATCCGCAACGGGTGAGGGGTTCTTCGGACAAGGAGTGGAGGATGATCACCATGCCATGAGGCGCATCTCACCTTGAGCATTGGCGGGTCTGGGACTAGAAACAAAGAAACTAGGTTTTCCTCTCCCAGCATGCCTCTTCCACGACCCTCCTCCTTCAACGGCAACACCCTCAGCATCATCATGGGGGGAGGTCAGGGCACCCGTCTGTTCCCCTTGACCCGGGATCGCGCCAAGCCGGCGGTGCCGCTGGCGGGAAAGTACCGCCTGGTGGACATCCCCATCTCCAACTGCATCAACAGCGGGCTCCGCCGCATCTACCTGCTGACGCAGTTCAATTCGGCATCACTGCACCGGCACGTCTCCCAGAGCTACAAGTTCGATCACTTCAGCGGAGGGTTTGTCGAACTCTTGGCGGCCGAGCAAAGTTTTTCGAGCACGAGTTGGTATCAGGGAACAGCGGATGCGGTCCGGAAGAACCTCCAGCATTTCAAGAACAACGATTTCGAGTACGCGCTCATCCTCTCGGGTGACCAGTTGTACCAGATGGATTTTCAGGCGGTCCTTCAGTCGCATATCGAACACTCGGCCGACCTGACCGTGGCCACCATTCCGGTGGCGGCGCGCGAGGCGTCCGCGTTGGGGATCATGCAGGTCAACCCAGAGAATCGGATCACCCGTTTCGTGGAGAAGCCCAAGGATCCTGCGGTGTTGGAGTCCATGAAGCTGGACCGTGCCACTTATCCGAAGTTCGGCATCCAGCGCGATGAAGACCTCTACCTCGCCTCGATGGGCATCTACGTCTTCAACCGTGAGGTTCTCTTCGACCTGCTGAACAACAATCACACCGATTTCGGCAAGCACATCATCCCGGGAGCCATCGAAAACCGTCGGGTCTATTCCCACATTTTCCAAGGATACTGGGAGGATATCGGAACCATCCGGAGTTTCTTCGAAGCGAGCTTGGATCAGACCAACGACCGGCCTCAGTTTGACTTCTTCAATCCCACGGTCTTCACACGGCCCCGTTATCTGCCAGCGACCCGCATCGAGAGTGCTGCCATTGACCATGCGGTGATCGCAGATGGTTGCACCATTGACCATGCGCAGCTGCGGCACGCAGTGGTGGGAATCCGTTCCATTTTGGATGCGGGGAGTTCGCTGAATCGCGTGGTGATGATGGGGGCGGACTTCTACGACAATGCCGAGAAGCGCAATCGCCCTGAAAATCAGGGGATCCCAATTGGTGTGGGGCGGGGGACCCGCATCGACAATGCGATCATCGACAAGAATGCCCGTATCGGCCGCAATTGCATCTTGTCGCCGGAGGGCAAGTCTGCCGACGTGGATCATCCTTTGTACTACATCCGGGACGGCGTTCTCGTCATTCCCAAGGGGGCGGTGATTCCCGACAAGACGATCATCTGAAAAGCGGTCGGCAACTGGGAGGATGAGGGTGTGCGGTTGGGGGAGGAAAACGCGGTTTGTAAAATGATCGCTTGCCTCATGGCTTGGAAAGCCTCTAGGGTCCTCACTCCTTTGAGGCAATTGGCCCGTGAAACCGGGCAGGAATACACATTTCTATGGTTCGCATTCGTCTGAAGCGCGGCGGTAACAAGAACAACCCGGTGTACCGGATCGTGGTGGCCGATGGACGCAGTCCCCGGGACGGCAAGTTCATTGAAGAAATCGGCACCTACAATCCGAAGACCAAGGGCAACAACTACACCCTGAATCTGGACCGCGCCCAGTACTGGGTCGGCGTCGGGGCCCAGCCCAGCGAGACGGTGGCTTCTTTCATCAAGAAGTCTGCCAAGCTGGCGGCTGTCGCTGCCTGAGCTGAATCGCTCTTGCCATGCAGGCCTTCCTCGAGTTTGTCGTGAAGGAGTTGGTGGATGAACCGGAAGCGGTCTCCGTCACTCCTGTCGAGCGGGGTGGTCTCACGGTGTACGAGGTGCGGGTAGCCCGCCAAGACGCCGGTAAGATCATTGGTCGTCGTGGGGGCACGATTCAGGCGATCCGGTCCGTGCTTCAGGTAGGGGCCGCCAAGGCGGGGCGTCGTTGCACCGTTGATCTGGTCGAAGACGAATAGTCTTTCGTCTTTGGGGCGTTATTTCGGCCGGTTTTGGACCTTGGCGCTTGAACCCAAGCGGACGAACCAAAGCGCTTGAACCAACATGGACGGATTCGGGCAGATCCCGCATCCCTCTTATTGTTCTCAGCCCAAGCTCAATCCGAAGCCTCAGTCCAAAAAACCGTTCGAACAGCGGGATTGATTCTATCGGGTTCGAACCAATGGTTCTGACGGCTTGCGTGAGTTCGCTGGCGATCCAGGCAGAGGCGCGTCGGTTGGAAGGATGTGGGCGCTGGGTTTTCGCCTGGGTTGACGCCGGTCTCAAAAGCACAAGACCAATCTGGATCCACCGATTCAGTTGAATCGTAGGGTGAGGGTTGGGGTTGGGGTGCGAAGAGTGCCAGCCACATGAAGGTAGATATTTTAACCCTGTTTCCGGAGATGTTTTCGGGTCCTTTGGACGAGAGCATCGTGGGTAGGGCTCGGAAGACGGGGATTTTGGATTTGACCATCCATCATCTTCGCAACTGGGCTCATGACCGGCACAAAACGGTCGATGACCGACCGTTCGGCGGCGGACCAGGAATGGTCCTGAAGCCGGAACCGATCTTTGAAGCAGTCGAGTCCCTTCGGGGACCGGAGACGCGAGTGATCCTCACCGCTCCCGGCGGGCGTCCGTTCAGTCAGGCTGTGGCCGGCGAACTGGCAACCCTCGGGCATGTGGTCCTGATTTGTGGGAGTTATGAGGGGTTTGACGAGCGGATTCGGGAGCATTTGGCTGACGATGCCTTGAGCATCGGCGACTACGTGCTCACCAATGGCGCGTTGCCTGCGATGGTGATCGTGGATGCCGTGACCCGTCTTTTGCCAGGAGCCTTGGGTGACGCAATGAGTGCCACCGAAGAATCTTATGGTGACGGGTTGCTGGAATATCCCCATTATACCCGGCCTGCGGAATTCCGCGGTTGGTCGGTCCCGGAGGTGCTGATGTCGGGCAACCATGCCGAGATTGCTCGTTGGCGACAACGGGAGTCGATGAAACGGACGGCCGAGCGCCGACCGGATTTGTGGGAAAAGTACCGCTGGCGAAAACCGGCAAATTAGCCGAAGTTGTCGCGGGACGGTCGGGCAGTTAAGTGAAGTTTTTGGAAGTTTGAGGTTTTAGAAAATAGAAGGTTTGGAAAATTTTAAGAGAACACAGCCATGAACAAGGCCGCATTGTTTGACAAAATCGAGGGCGAGCAGTTCCGCAAGGAAGCCGCGAAATTCAACGTGGGCGACAGCGTCCGGGTGCACACCAAGGTCGTCGAAGGCGACAAGGAGCGTATCCAGATCTTCGCGGGAGTCGTGATCGGTGTTCGCGGCCGCGGGTTGAACCAGACTTTCACCGTCCGCCGTATCAGCTACGGTGAAGGTGTGGAGCGCATTTTCCCGACCCACTCTCCGCGCGTCGAGAAGATCGAAGTGGAGCGCCAAGGCTCGGTGCGTCGCGCCAAGCTCACCTACCTCCGTGACCGCATCGGCAAGGGTGCCATGGCCGTCAAGGAGAAGGATACGCTGTTGGCCGCCTGATCGGCGCTCAGCATCCTTTTCCATTCAAGGATTTCGAGGGGTCTGGCACGAAAAGTGTCGGACCCCTTTTGTTTGGTGCGCCCGGCAGAGCGCACTCTCCAACGGATTGAAGTCCGAAAAACAGCCTCAGAATTCAGGGGCTTCGGGGTTGACACTCACCCGTTTTTGAAGTGCTGTGGGAATCGAAAATCCCCTCACTTCGGTGCTTACCATTCTGGGTCCAAAATCCTCGTCTTGTGGCTACTGCGATGGCATCTCGCGGCGCGGGTTTTTGCGCATCGGTGCGTTGGGCATGGGTGGCGTGGGGCTGTCCTCTCTGCTGCGCGCCGAATCGGCGGCCGGCTTTCGTTCGGCAGGTCGTTCCCACAAAGCCGTCATCCTGATTTTCCTTCCCGGTGGCCCCAGCCACCAGGACATGTTCGATCTCAAGTTGGATGCCCCGGCTGAGATTCGGGGTGAGTTCAATCCCATTTCCACTTCGGTGCCCGGGCTGCAGATTTGTGAGCACCTGCCGCGCATGGCCAAGGTCATGGACCAATGCACGGTGATCCGGTCCATGGTGGGCATGGAAGACCGGCATGAGTCCTTTCAGACTTACACGGGCCGGCTGAATCGAAATCAGCCTCCGGGAGGCTGGCCGGCGATGGGCGCCTTGCTGGCCAAGCTCCAAGGTTCGGCCGATCCCGCCATTCCCGCTTCGGTGGGTTTGGCTCCCAAGATGGGGCATGTGCCGTGGTCCGACAATGGGGTCGCCGGCTATTTGGGCGCTGCCTACGCACCCTTCGAAATCAACAAGGGCGGTGGCAAGGACGACATGGTGCTCAATGGGGTCACTTTGGATCGCTTGGCCGACCGCCGCTCGCTCCTGGCGTCGTTGGACGGTTTTCGGCGCGAGGTCGACACCAGTGGTCAGGTGGCTGGGGCCGATGCCTACACGCAACAGGCGTTCGGTATCCTCACTTCCAGCAAACTCATGACGGCCTTGGATCTCAAGAACGAGGATCCCCGGATCGTTGCGCGTTATGGAAAGGGAGATTCCCGCAATCGTGACGATGGAGCCCCCAAGCTCATGGAGCAGTTCTTGGTTGCCCGACGTTTGGTCGAGGCGGGAGCCCGCTGCGTGACCTTGGCCTTCAGTCGGTGGGATCATCACGGCGATAATTTTGGAGCGCTGCGTCAGGACCTGCCGCTGTTGGATCAGGGGCTGAGTGCTTTGATCACCGATATTCGAGACAGAGGGTTGGATCGCGATGTGACGGTGCTGGTCGCCGGCGAGTTCGGTCGGACCCCCACCATCAACAAAGATGGCGGTCGGGACCATTGGCCCCGGGTGGGTTTTTCGCTCTTGGCGGGTGGTGGCCTCAAGCATGGCCAGGTGATCGGTTCCACAGACCGGCTGGGCGGCGAGGCCGATTCGCGCCCCACCACGTTTGGTGAAGTTCACGCCACGCTGTATCACGCCATGGGATTGGACGTGAACAAGATCACGGTGCCCGATTTGAGCGGTCGTCCGCAGTTCCTGGTGGATCCCGGCGTTCAACCCATGAAGGAGTTGGTCGGATGACCGGGAGTGCTCTCGACAAAGTTGCATCGTTTTCCCGTGAACACGGCGGGAGGCCTTCAACGTCATTCTCGCCATGTTGACCCTTGCCGGACCTTCCAGCCGTTTCTGTGACGGCCTTTCCCGACGGAGCTTCCTCCGCATCGGCGGACTGGGGATGGGGGGATTGACCTTGCCCCAATTGCTGCGGGCCGAGGCGGCTTCCGGGGTGAAGTCCAACCACAAGGCCGTGATCATGGTGTATCTGCCGGGTGGACCGCCCCATCAGGACACCTTCGATCTCAAGATGGATGCCCCGGCCGAGATCCGCGGCGAGTTTCGTCCGATTCCGACCACGGTTCCCGGATTCCAGGTGTGCGAGCATTTGCCGCTCTTGGCCAAGCAAGCCCATCGCTACGCGGTGATCCGGTCGATCAGCGATGCCATCGACGATCATTCCGATTTCATGTGTCAGACCGGTCGGCGCAAGGCCAGTCAGCCGCCTGGAGGCTGGCCGACCTTTGGCGCGACCGTCTCCCGGGTGATGGGCCCTGCCTCTGGCGCAGTTCCCGCTTTCGTGGGCCTGGAGCCCCGGATGCAACATCGCCCCTACAATGCGGCCACGGCCGGGTATGCGGGGGTTTCCCACGATGCCTTCCGTCCGGCGGCCGATGCCAAGTCGGACATGGTCCTCAATGGCATCACGACCGACCGCTTGGCCGATCGTCGATCCTTGCTGACGGCATTCGATCGTTTTCGTCGTGAGGCCGATGCCAGTGGCCTCATGTCGGGTGTGGACGGTTTCAATCAGCAAGCCTTCGGCATGCTGACCTCCAGTCGATTGCTTGAGGCGCTCAACGTGGAGAAAGAATCTGCGGCGGTTCGGGAGCGTTACGGCAAGGGCGATCCCAAGGTTCATGGCGATGCGGCCCCGATGCTCAACGAGCAATTTCTGGTGGCCCGTCGGTTGGTGGAAGCTGGAGCTCGGTTCGTGACCGTGGCCTACGGGTTCTGGGACTACCACGGCAACAATTTCGGCAATGCCCGCAACGATTTGCCCCTCCTGGATCAGGCCTTGAGCGCCCTCATCTCCGACTTGCATGAGCGAGGGCTTCAAAACGATGTCAGCGTGATTGCCTGGGGTGAATTCGGTCGCTCCCCGACGATCAACAAGGATGGCGGCCGCGACCATTGGCCCCGCGCCAACTGTGCGCTTCTGGCCGGTGGGGGCATGAAGGTGGGCCAAGTGATCGGGGCGACCGACCGTCTCGGCGGCGAACCCAGCGAACGGCCCGTCCAGTTCGGGGAAGTGTTCGCAACGTTGTATCAGAACCTGGGCATCGACGTGAACAAGGTGACCCTTCCCGACCTGACGGGTCGGCCGCAGTTTCTCGTGCCGGACGGGTGTCAGCCCATGCGGGAGTTGGTTTCTTGATGGGGTTTTCTTCCATGCACCTTCCAATCGATTCCATGAACGCCTTCGGAATGTTCCGCCTCAAGGCCTTCCCAGCGGCCCAGCGAATCCTTCTGGGAGTGATGACCTTCGTTGGGGCCTTGCTGATGAGCAGTCCCGGCCAGCTCGTGGGCGGAACCCTCGAGTTGCATTATCGGGCCGGAGCGGGTGAGTTGGTTCTCGATTCCCAGGATGCCCGACAGCAATTGCTGGCGACTTTCGATGGCACCCGCGACGTGACCCGCGAAGTGAGTTGGAGTGCCGAGCCCTCGGGCGTCGTCCGGATCGATACCACCGGCCGTGTCATTCCGGTGGCCGACGGGTCGGCGGTGATCTCGGCCAAGAGTCGCGACGGAGTGACGGCGCGCCTTCCCGTTCGCGTCGTTCATGCGGGTCAGCCAGCACCGCTCCACTTCGCCAATCAAATTGTTCCGATTTTCACCAAGAACGGCTGCAACGGGGGTGGGTGCCATGGCAAGGCGGCCGGCCAGAACGGCTTCCGGCTCTCCTTGCTCGGGTTCGAGCCGGACGAAGACTACGAACACTTGGTTCGCGAGGCCCGTGGACGGCGCCTTTTTCCTGCCGATCCGCCTCGATCCCTGCTCGTGACGAAGGGGACGGCCGAAATGCCGCATGGCGGTGGCAAGCGTCTGGAAATTGGTTCAGATGACTACCGCCGGTTGGTTCGATGGATCGCGCAAGGCATGCCGGTGGGCAAGACCAACGCCCCCACGGTGGAGCGCGTGGAGGTGTTCCCTTCGGTGCGCACTCTGGCCCTCAACGGTGAGCAGCAATTGGTGGTCACGGCCCATTACACCGATGGATCCACGGAAGACGTCACTCGCAGCGCCCTGTTCGAACCCAACGACAAGGACATGGCCGCGTCCGATGCCAATGGCTTGCTGAAGATCTTCAATCAGCCGGGTGAGTTTGCGGTGATGATCCGCTATCAAGGCAAGGTGGCGACCTTCCGGGCCACCATTCCCTTGGGAGCGCCGGTGGAACGGTTGCCGCTGGCCAAGAATTTCGTGGATGAACTGGTCTTCAAGCAACTCAAACAGGTGGGGATGCCTCCGAGTGACATCACCGACAAAGCCACCTTCCTGCGGCGGGTCACACTCGATGTCGCGGGTCGGTTGCCCACGCCAGACGAGGTGCATGCCTTCGAGACCGATACCGCTGCGGGCGATCGGGATCGTGTAATCGATCGGTTGGTCGCCTCGACGGACTATGCCGATTATTTCGCCGGCAAATGGTCGGCCCTGTTGCGCAACAAACGCAGCGAGCCCAAGCAGGCCCGGGGCACCATCGCTTTCCATGCGTGGGTTCGCGACAGTCTGGCCGTCAACAAGCCTTACGATCGGTTTGTGCGGGAGGTCCTGACCGCCTCGGGCGATGTCTCCGAGAATCCTCCGGTGGCTTGGTACCGGCAGGTTCGCACCCTCCAAACCCAGTTGGAGGATGTCTCCCAGTTGTTCCTTGGACAGCGGATGCAGTGTGCCCAGTGCCACCACCATCCGTATGAAAAGTGGAGTCAGGCCGATTATTGGAGCTTTGGCGCTGCGTTTTCGCAGGTGGCCTACAAGCCCGGATCGCAGCCGGGTGAGGAGGTCATCGTCCACCGTCGTGGAGAGGCCAAGGCGACCAACAAAAAGAATGGTCAGGCGCTCAAGCCTGCGGCCCTCGGGCAGTCGGCGTTTGATTTGGCTGTGGACGACGATCCTCGGGTTTTTCTGGCCGACTGGATGACTTCGCCCAAAAACCCTTGGTTCGCCAAGGCGCTGGTCAATCGATACTGGAAGCATTTCTTTGGTCGCGGCCTGGTGGATCCCGAGGATGACATGCGGGACACGAATCCCCCGAGCAATCCCGAATTGCTCGATGCGTTGGCTGCACATTTCGTGGCCAGTGGTTTTGATTTGAAGGACTTGGTGCGCACCCTGGCCCGCAGCACCACCTACCAGTTGAGTGCGGAGCCCAATGCCTACAATGCCAAGGATCGCCACCATTTCTCGCGGTTTTATCCCCGCCGCTTGCCAGCGGAGGTGTTGCTGGATTCGGTGAACACCCTGACGGGTGGGCGCAGTCAGTTCGACGGGCTGCCTGTGGGCACCCGGGCCGTGTGCCTGCCGGACAACAGCTTCAACGCCCAGAGCTACTTCCTGACCGTTTTTGGCCGTCCCGAAGGCAGCAGCGCCTGTGAGTGTGAGCGCAGCATGGAAGCCTCGCTCAGCCAGAGTCTGCACCTGCTCAATTCCAAGGACATCCAGACCCGGCTGAGCGCGGACGATTCGCGTCCGTCCCGTCTCCACGCCGACTCCCGTCCCGATGCGGCCAAACTGAGTGAGTTGTACCATCTGGCCTATGCGCGTTCGCCGTCGGCGGAAGAGCTTCAGCGCGCCACCGATTATCTGGTGCGCAAGTCGGCAGCTGCCAAACCAGGCAAGGATGCGGCCGAGACCGAGTCCTTGAAGGTCAAGGCACGGCGTGAGGCGTGGGAGGACCTGACCTGGGCCCTCTTGAACACCAAGGAATTCCTCTTCAACCACTGAAGCATGCTCCGGGATTCCTTGGGTCACTGGATCACCGCAGGGTGGCTGACGGCGGCGATGGCCTGGGCACAATTGCCCGTGGCCAAGCTCAACACGGTTTTCCCGCTGGGTGGACCCGCGGGGTCCACCGTGGAGGTGACCGTGAGCGGCTCGGATCTCGACGATCCCACCGGGTTGGTGTTCTCCGATCCGCGGGTGACAGGAACCCCGGTGCCTGGAAGCGCCGATCGCTTCCGGGTGGTGTTGCCGGCTGGAATTTCCGGGGACTCCCTCGACCTTCGTGTTCAGGGGCGTTATGGCGTGTCCAATCCGAGGGCGTTTGCCGTGGGGATGGCCGCAACGGAATTGCGGTGGACCACCCCCCCCGTTTCCCGGGCTCAAGCCTTCGATTTACCACTGGAGTCCGTGGTCAACGGACGGGTGGGAGCCCAGGAGGTTCTCTGGTTCCGGTTTCAGGGTGAGGCGGGTCAGGCTCTGGGGGTGCGTGTGGAAGCCCGTGAGCTGGATTCCCGACTGGTGCCCGACTTGGCGTTGACCGATGCGGCCGGTGCCGAATTGGCCCGCGTGCGACGACGGGAGTGGTTTGATTTCAAGCTGCCGGCCAAGGGGACCCATTTCCTGAAACTGAACGATTCCCTGTATCGCGGCGGTGACACCCATGGGTTTCGATTGGTGCTGACCGCGCGTCCGCGGGTTGCCTTTGCCGTACCTCAAGTTTTGCAGGCCGGGCGTTCCCAGCGGGTGACCCTGTATGGACGGCGATTGCCGGGTGGTCATCCCTCGACGGTGCTGGGAGCCGATGGTGAGCCTCTCGAGCAGCGCGATCTGGACATCACCGCTCCGGCTGAAGCCAGTTTGCCTTCGGCAACGGTGGAAGCGCTGGGGCGACCCGCGGCGTCCCTGTTGGCCCAAGAATCTTGGTTGTGGCGGGGTTCGGAAGGGCTCTCGCCTACGCAACCGGTTTTGTTGGGTTTGACGTCCCTGGCCGTGATTGCTGGCGCTCCCACGGGTTTGGTTTCGGTGACGCCGCCATGCGAGTTTTCCAGTTTGTTCCCGGCTCGAGGCCAATGGAGTGGCGTCGCCTTTGAGGCCAAGAAGGGCCAGGTGTTCTGGTTGGAATTGGGTTCCGAGCGTTGGGGGTATCCCGTCGATCCGATGGCGGTTGTGCAACGGGCCAAGACTCCGGAAGCCGCCCTTGAAGGTGCCGGTTGGGTGGATGTGCTGGAACTCACCGACACCGAACAAAATCTGGGTGATCGGGAATTCCCGACCGCTCACCGCGATGCAGGGGCCCGATTGGAGATTCCTGAAACCGGTCGATACCGGATTGTGGTCCGGGATGGATTTCGCCGAGGTGACACCGTGGACCGCTATCCCTATCGGTTGAGCCTGCGTCCGGAGACTCCAGATTTCCAACTGGTGGCCTTTCCAATGCCTCCAGCGCGTGCCGGTGAGGATCGTGCGCTTCCAGTGATGCCGTCAGTGATCCGTCGGGATCAGACCGTTGCTTTTCGTGTGGTGGCCTTTCGCCGGGATGGATTTCAGGGGGAGATTGAGTTGGGGGCGAGCGGCCTGCCTTCGGGCGTCCGGGCGTCCGCCACACGTATTGCGTCCGGTCAGAATACCGGTGTGCTGTTGCTGAGCGCTTCCGCTGAGGCTTCGGGCACGGGTTTGTGGCAGGTGGAGGGCAAGGCGGCCTTGGGTTCTGGAATTCAGACCCGGAAGGCGGCGGCCGCTTCGCTGGTTTGGCCGGTGGCTGATTACAACAATGAGAACCCGGTGGTCCGGCGTTCCCGTGGCGGTGCGGTTGCCGTGGTGACCCAAGAGTTGGCTCCGGTGAGCATTCGAGTCGGAACCGCCTCTCCCTCGGCCGACGGGGCCACTTGGAAATTCCCGCTGCACATCCAACGGCATGCGGACTTTCCGGGAGCCTTCAATTTGAAGGTCGCTGGGCATTCTGCCTGGGACAAGGCGAAGGAGATCAACGTCCCGGAAAAAGCCACCAACCTGGTGGCCGAGTTGTCGTCGGGCGATGCGCGTCTGCCAACTGGAACGCACACACTCTGGCTTCAGGGCAGCGTCGCCGGCAAATACCGGCAGGCTCCCGAGACGCTGGTCGCCGCTGAAGCCGAATTGAAGGAGTCCGAGAAAGCGTTGGCGGCTGCCAAGCCCGATGGAAAAGCAGCAGCCGAGACCCGGAAGAAGGATGCCGAGGCCCGTCGCAAGGCCGCGGAAGAAAAAGCCAAGCCGCGTGACCTCACGTTGGCCATCTGGTCGGAGCCGTTCACCGTGACCGTGGGCGCCGCCGCCAAAACGGAGGCCAAGCCGTGAAGATCTCCACACGACTTGGCATCGTTGGGAGGGCCGCCTGGTTTTTCACTCTGGGGATCATTGGGTTGCATTCCGCCCGGGCCGCCGTTCAGCCCATACCCATCGCCAAAGTGGCGGGTGGCACCAATGCCGAGGTCAGTTTCCAGAGGGACATTCTCCCGATGTTTCAGGCGAATTGCTTGCCGTGCCACAACCAGACCCGAGCCAAAGCCGGCTTGAATCTGGAAACGCCGGCCTCGCTCTTGCGTGGAGGAGACACCGGTCCCGGAGCGGTGGTGGGAAAACCCGCCGAGAGCCTCGTGCTGAAGTCTGCAGCCCATCAGGTGGAGGATTTGGTGATGCCGCCCGCAGGCAACAAGTCCAATGCCCGCAACCTCACGTCCGAGGAGTTGGGGTCGCTCTGGCGTTGGATCGAACAGGGTGCCAAGGCTGATCGAGCTGTCGTGGTGGAACCGGCCTGGAAGCCGATTTCTTCGGAATGGAAATCCAGCTTTGCCGTGGCTCTCGATTCGGAGGGCGGCACGGTTGCGGTGGCTCGGGCCAACCGGGTGAGCCTGATTGAATTGGCCACCGGCCAGACAGTGGGGCGTCTGGAAGACCCATCTCTCGATGGTGCCAGCCAACGGGATGTGGTCGGCGCCTTGGCCTTCAGTCCGGATGACCAATGGTTGGCCAGCGCCGGGTTTCGTGAGGTGCGGTTGTGGCAGCGTCGTCCGGTCGCCGTGGATTCGTTGGTCTCCATCCCAGCGAAGTCGTCTTGGGTGGCGGCTGCGTTTTCGTCGGACGGCACGGCCGTGGCTTCGATCACGAGTGGAGGCATTCTCGAAGTCCGCTCCAATCCATTGAACCACCTGCTCGGGACGTGGCCGTTGAAGGGGGGCTCGCCGGGTACCTCGTACTCGACGGCCCGACTTGCATGGTCCACGGACGGGCACGCTTTGGCAGTCGCCTGCGGTCGCGATTGGTGGAGCTTGTCTCTGATGAAACCAGGGCCCTCCCTGTCGAAGGGGCTGGCATTGCCTGCCGAACTTACGGGAATGGCTTGGGTGTCGGGTGCGGATCACTGGTGTGTCACCTATGGTTCCGCCCATGCCGGTCAGCGAATCCGGCGAACTGGAGCCGACTCGGGAAGCGCGCCTTGGGTTCTCGAAGACATTCCGGGGATGCCGACCGCTTCAAAGGTTGTGGCCATGGACTCAGCGCCCGGAGGTTCCCTTTGGTTGTCCGATTCCGATGGGGCCCTTCACCGGTGGACCAATGGTTTGGCGGGCCAGCGACGTTTGTCGGGCGCGGTGCACTCCCTGGTTTGGGATCGATCGGGATCCAATGGTGTGGCGATTCTCTCAAACGGAGGCGCAGAGACCTTGTTTCGGAATCTCTCCCACACCAACGGCCCACGCATGGCCGGCGACCCTCGACTTGCTTCGGAGGCCGCGCGCGAAGAGGTGGAATTGAGCCGAAGTCGCCTGGAATTGACCGTGGCGGTTGCCCGCATCCAGGAAGCCAAGTTGTCGGTCACCAACGCCCAGACCGCACTGGGCAAGGCGCGCGAGAAGCGGGATCTCGCGGCGAAAGCACTTTCGGAGCGCGACAAGGAGTGGGCGGCCCAGAACGCCTTGGCGGCCACGGCCACCCGGGATCGAGATACGGCCGCGAGCGAATTGAACCGGATTCAAACTGAAGCCAAGGCGGCCGGCGAGGAACTCCAGAAAGCCACGGCCGCAGCCAAGGCCACACCCGAAGCCGCGTTGAAGTTGCTCGACGATTTGGTTGCCAAGGCCGAGTTGGTGGGTCGGCGCAAGGTCGCCTTGGAACGCGCTGAAGCCGAAATCCCTCCGCGTCGCAAGAGGGCTGAAGAGCAGTTGGCTGAGGCCCAGAAGAAGGCAGGAGAACTGAAGGGTCCCTTGGACAAGGCGCGCATCGCGGCGGAAGGTGCCAGTCAGGACGTGACCTTGGCCGAAAAGAATGTCGCGGACGCGACGGCCTCCGTGGGCGCCGCGCAAGCGGAGGAACAGGTGGCCCAAGACCGGATTCGTCGATCGGAAACCCGGCTCAAGACCGTTCAAGCCGACCGGGATCGTTCGAAGACCCAGTCGTTCCAAAGTGCAGCATTGTCGCCGTCGGGCCTATCGCTGCTGACGGTCGGTACCGACGGTTTGTGGACTCGGTGGCATCCGGCGACGGGGCGAGCCATGACCACCTTTGCCGTGGGGCAGGGGGCTCCGCTGGCCTTGCTGGCTCAGGACGACAACGAATTCCTCGCCGCCTTTCCGGATGGGGTCCGTCGAGTCCGGACCACTCGGGCTTGGTTCCTTCGGCAGACGTTGACCGGAACTGCGGCCGCTCCCGCCTTCGCCGACCGCATCAATGCCTTGTCCTTCAGTCCCGATGGCACCGTGTTGGCGACGGGTGGTGGTGAGCCTTCACGCTCCGGGGAACTCAAGCTGTGGAAACTCCCCGAAGGTTCCTTGTCCCAGGATTTGGGGGCTGTTCACAGCGATGCCGTGACCGCAGTGGCGTTTTCACCGCGGGGTGACCGCATCGCCAGTTCTGGAGCCGATCGCTTCGCGCGGATCACCTCTCTGCAGACCCATGTCGCCCGACTGCATTTGGAGGGGCACACCCACCACGTCATCGCTGTGGCTTGGGCTCCGGATGGCAATGTTCTGGCGACGGCTGGCGCGGAGGGCACGGTGAAGCTCTGGAATCCTCGCACCGGGGAACGGCGGAAAAATGTCGAGGGCTTCGGCAAGGAAGTCACCGGGCTTCAGTCGGCGGGTCAGGCTCTCCGGTTTGTAGCCCTCAGTGGCGCGGGCAAGGGGCGCGTGTTCAAGGCCGATGGCGAGACGGTTCGCGATTTGGCCGCCGTGCCCGAGTACTTGCAGGCGTTGGCCGTCAGCCGGGATGGGCGATGGATCGTCGGTGCTGACGACCGCGGCATTGTCCGTTTGTGGGATGCTGACAACGGCCAGTTGCGGCAGAGTTGGGAACCGTGATGCCCCCTCCGCGTTGAATCGCCTTCGCCGCCTTTCTTTGACCGGGCGCATCGTATCTGCATCCTTGGGCCTGATTCTCCATGTACCTTGCCGGACTCACTTCGCCCCAGTTGGCCGCCTTGCCGCGCGAGACTCCGATTGTCTTTCCCATCGCTGCACTGGAGCAGCACGGGGGGCATTTGCCGGTGCTCACCGACACCCAGTTGGTGGGTGAAGTGGTGCGTCGGGCGGAGTTGGCGCTGGCTCAACAGGTCGTGTTCGCCCCGGTGCTGTGGCTCGGCAATTCCGATCATCACCTCGATTTTCCAGGAACGCTGTCGGCGCCGCCCCGTCCTTACCTCGATGTGCTGGTGGGGTTGGCCGAGAATGTCCTGCGGCATGGATTCAAGCGGGTGATTTTTTTCAACGGTCACGGCGGCAATGATGTTCCCGGTCGGCAGGTGGTCTTCGAATTGCGTCAGAGGCACCGCGACACCGACGGTTTGCTGCTGCTCTTTGCGACTTATTGGAGCCTCGGTGGCAAGCCCTTTGAGCGGCCGGTTTCGGGTGGGTGAGTGCAGCAGGAGATGGGGCATGCCTGCGAGTGGGAGACTTCCATGATGCTGCGATTGGATCCCGCCAAAGTGGGGCCCTACGCCTCATTGGACCCCGTGGATGCGACACCCCCGTTCCATCCGGCCCATCGGGGTTGGGTCACTCGGGAACGCACTCCGACGGGCCACATCGGGCATCCGTCCGCTGCCTCGGCGGAAAAGGGGGAAGCGCTCTTCGACGTCTTCTCTGCGGATGCGGTCCAGTTGTTGGAACGCGTCCGGCGCTGGGACGGCGTCTCTTGGTCTGAACGATAAGTGGCCATGACCGCCCTTCCTCCATCCGGTTCGCGCGGTGCCGTCTGGAAGTGGGCGGTGTGCGGGATGTTGTTGCTGGCCTCGGCCATCAATTACATGGACCGACAGACGCTGTCCGGACTCTCGGTGCGGATCACCCAGGAGTTTGGCATGACCAAGACCCAGTATGGTCAGGTTGAGGCCGCTTTCGGCTACGCCTTTGCTGCGGGTTCGGTGGTCTTCGGTTGGATGGCGGACCGATTCGCCGTGCATCGGGTCTATGCCGCCGTGCTGGCGTTGTGGTCGCTCGCGGGGATGGCGACGGGGTGGGCTCAAGATTATTCAGGGTTGCTGCTCTTCCGAAGCCTGTTGGGTTTTTTTGAGGCCGGGCATTGGCCGTGTGCCGTGCGCATCACCCGCTCGTTGCTCGATGAACGCCAGCGATCGATGGGCAATGGCTTGCTCCAAAGCGGTGCCACGTTCGGGGCGATCATCACGCCATTGGTTCTGCCGCTGCTCTTGGGAACAGGATCCGCGGGAGTGACCGGGGCTTGGCGACCGCCGTTCTACTGGCTCGGTGGGGTGGGAATGTTGTGGCTCATTCCTTGGTTCCTGATGGTGCGTTCGGGTGATTTGCGTTCGGGCGCGCAATCGGTGGCCTCTGCAGACCCCTCGGCCACCCCCTTCCTGAAGGTGCTCTTCAGTGGTCGGATGTTGGCGGTCATCCTGGTGGTGGCCTGTATCAACACGACGTGGCAAGTCCTGCGGGCTTGGTTGCCGATGTTCCTCCAGAAAGGACGGGGATACTCGGAGACCGAGGCGCTCCATTTCAACTCGGCCTTTTTTGTGGCGGCTGATGTGGGCTGTTTGGCCGCTGGGGCCTTGGCCGTGGCCCTGGCTCGTCGAGGCAGTACTCCGTCGGGGGCCCGGTTTCTGGTGTTTGTCGGATGCGCTCTGCTGTGCTGCGGCACGGTTGCGGTACCCGGGTTGGGGCGAGGCCCGTGGCTCATGGCCGTGTTGTTGGCCACCGCCGCGGGAGCACTTGGAGTGTTTCCGCTGTACCACACCTTTACCCAAGACCTTTCCGAGCACCATCAGGGCAAGATCACCGGGGCAGCGGGCGTCGCGGCGTGGATCTTGCCGGCCCAGGCCCAGTTGCTCTTCGGCCTCTCCGCCGATCGCTTGGGGACCATGGATCCCGGTCTGGTGGCGGCCGGACTCCTGCCCCTTCTGGCGCTGCCGCCCCTCTGGTACCTGCATCGAATCAAGACCCGGACTCCAAGCACCCCATGAATGCCTCTGTTTCCCGTAGACAGTTCCTGGCCACCGCAGGCTCCACGGCCGGATTTGCCGTGGCCGCGACCGCCTTCGCGCCCACACTCTGGGCTTCCAAGAAACCCAAACCGGTCCGCAAGAAAATCGCTCTGATCGCCACGGAAGTCCGCCTGCATTCCCATGCCCAGCATTTCATCGATCGGTTTCTTTTGGGCTATGTCTGGGAGGGGGGATGGCGAAAGCCGGAGGTGGATCTGGTTTCTTTGTACGTCGATCAGTTTCCAGAAAAGGACTTGGCCCGTGGAACGTCGGCCCGTCACGGCGTTCCCATTTATTCGAGCATCGCCGAGGCGTTGACGCTTGGGACGGGTCGGTTGGCTGTTGATGGCGTCGTGATCATCGGTGAGCATGGTCAGTATCCCAAGAACGAGAAGGGACAGACCCGGTATCCGAGGCATCGGTTTTTCAAGGAAGTGGTGCGGGTGTTCGAGGCTTCCGGCCGGAGCGTGCCTGTGTTCAATGACAAGCACTTGTCCACCGATTGGCGGGAATGCGTGGAAATGGTGGAGGATGCCCGTCGCCTCGGGTTTCCATTCCAAGCGGGTTCGTCTCTGCCGGTCACCAAACGCATGCCACCCACGGAAATGCCCTTGGGGACGCAATTGTCCGAGAGCTTGTGTGCCGCCTACGGTGGCCTCGACAGCTACGACATCCACGGATTGGAGACCGCTCAATGCATGTCGGAGCGGCGCAAGGGCGGCGAGGTGGGGATTCGTCGGGTCCACGGGTTACGCGGAGCGGCCTTCTGGGACGAATTGAGCCGGCGGGATTCGACCCGACGTCTGTTGGAGGCGGCGTTGTGTCGCAGTCATAACCTGCCGGTGCGGGAGGGTTACCCAACGGCGCCGGTCAGCTTCAACTGGGCACGAGAAGCCTTTCCGGAGGCTTGGGGCTACTTCATCGACCACCGCGACGGTTTCCGAACCACCTTGGCCATGCTGGCGATCCGGGATTTCAATTATGCGGGCCTCGATGCCAAGACGGGTCGGATCGTTTCATGTCAGATGTACTTGCCGATGCCCACCCACGGGTCGTCCACGGCCGACTTCTTCAATCCGCAAATCCGTCATATTGAACGGATGGTCGTGGAACGTCGCCAGCCTTATCCGTTGGAGCGCACCCTGTTGACTTCGGGCATGACCTTGGCGGGGGTGGAATCCCTTCACCAGGGCCGACCCATCGACACGCCTGAGATGGCCGTCCGCTACCGGGTGGGGGAGGAGTCGTTTTTCTGGAGAGACTGAAGCCGGAAAGGCGGCAAGTCATTGGGTTGGAGCGAGTCAGTCGGCGCTGAATGTTCCGTGAGTGACTCCAAATTCGAGGAATGTTACGAATACGTCACCGCACGGTTGAAATTGCACGGAAGCTGCTAGTCGCTTGCCAAGCCCTGTTCAACCGTCGTTTGCCAGATGGCTCATAACGAGGGCATGGCTGCAGTGAGGGTATCAAATCATGAACTGGAAGTTTCAAACGGGTGCGACATTGGGTCGCTGGGTGTTGATGGCGATCCTGGGCTTGCTGCCGGTTCACGGCGGCACCCTCCTGAGGGAGGTGTTCAGCGACATTCCGGGTGTGACACTCGATGCGTTGACCAACAGCCCGGCTTATCCCAACAAGCCGACTTCCACCAACATCATCACCGATTTTTTTGAGGCTCCCACCGATGTGGCCGAGAATTACGGTCAACGGTTGCGGGGCATCTTCACGGCCCCCCTGAGTGGCAAGTACACTTTCTGGATCGCGGCCGATGACTATGCCGGGCTGTTCCTGAGTACCGACGCCAGTCCGGATAAAGCTCGTTGGATCGCCGGAGTCCCAGGTTGGACTCCTCCTCGCAATTGGAGCAACTATGCCGAGCAGCAAAGCGCCCCGATCACCTTGGTCGCCGGTTCCCGCTACTACATCGAAGCCCTCCAGAAAGAGGGGGGCGGGGGTGACAATTTGGCGGTTCGGTGGGTGCGCCCGGATGGTGTGGACGAGGGTCCCATTCCCCTCGACCAATTTGTCGCCTGGGGCCTCAAGCCCGAGGCTCCGCGGATTTCACAGCAACCCGTGGCGGTCACGGTCGATGAACGCGGTTCTGCCACTTTCACCGTGGGTTACGACAACCCGGGTGGGGCCGAAGTCTATTGGAAGCGGGGCGGCAGTCTCATTCCCAATGCCACTGGGACGACTTACACGTTGGATCCGGTGCGTTGGGTGGATAACGGAGCTTCTTTTCAGGCATTCCTGACCAATGCCCTGGGTTCCACGCAGTCGGTTTCAGTGACCTTGACGGTGATTCCCGACACGGTCGCGCCCGAGGTTGGGCGGGTGTACAACGTGGGGTTGACCAATGTGGTCATCGAGTTCAGCGAGGCGGTGGCCATTCCGACGGGGTCGGTGACCGATGCCTTCCGGATTGATGGTGGGGTGACAGTTCGATCAGCAGCCTTGGGAACCCATCCGGCACAGATCGTCCTGGAAGTGGGTGGACTGGTGGAATCCACCCGATATCGGCTCACCATCAACGGGATTCGTGACCAGTCGGCGCGAGCCAACGCGTTGATTCCCAACACCGAGCGTGAGTTTTTCACCACCGAACTGGTTCCGGTGAATCTGGGAGGCAACGACGCCCGGGCCACGACGGTCCAATGGGTGGCCCGTGGCGGCTTCGATGTCTCGGCCCGCGGGGGTGACATCAGTGGCACGACCGACTCGGCCGGCTTTGCCGCACAGTCGCTGACTGGAAACTTTGACCTTCGCGTTCGCGTGGACGGTCTCACTGTCACCGATCCTTACATGACGGCGGGATTGGTCGTCCGCTCCGGTACCGAGGCCAATGCCCCCTTTGCCGGAGCCTTTGCAGGATCACCCTCCGTCGGGTGCTTCTTCCGCAATCGCCCCTCCAGCGGCGCCAATGCTCCCATGACCGCCCCGCGGGGTGGGTATCCGGTGAATTATCCTCAGACGTGGCTGCGACTGCGCCGCGATGGGGCTTCGCTTTCCGGATTTGGTTCCTTCGACGGCACCAACTGGACCGCGCTGGGATCTGCGTCCCTTTCCATGCCCAGTTCGGTGCAGGTGGGTCTGACCGTCGCGGGACGCGATACCAATGCCGTGGCGGTGGTGCGGTTCCGCGAGTACGGCTCCGTGTCTGGAGCCAATGAGGTGACGTATCAGCCCCAGCGCGAAGGGTTGGGACTTTCCAGTCGGCGGACTCGGATCGTCTTCAGCGAAATCCAGTACCATCCTCAGACCCTTCCAGGGAGCCCTGGGCTGGAATTCGTGGAACTCTACAATGCAGGAGACGTCTTCGAGGACCTTTCCCGCTGGAAGATCGAAGGAACGGTCCGTTTCCAATTTCCGGAAGGGTTCCGCCTCGGTGCCGGTCAGTTTGTCGTCGTGGCCAAGGATCCGGCCGCCTTGATGGAGCGTCACGGGATCCGGGATGTTTTGGGCCCCTATTCGGGCAGCTTCAATGGTTCAGGAGGGCCGCTCGAGTTGCGGGATGAGATGGGCGCTCAAAAGTTGGCGACCGACTTCGCGACCCGCGATCCATGGCCCGTTGCCGCTGATGGTTCGGGTCACTCTTTGGTCTTGGCCAACCCCAGCTATGGCGAGGCGGATCCGCGCGCGTGGGCGATCAGCGCCGTCCGTGGAGGAAATCCAGGCCAGATGGACGCTCTGCCGCCTGTCGATCCCGCGGCGAAGGTGGTCATCAATGAGGTGTTGGCCCATACCGACTTGCCTCAACTGGACACCTTGGAACTCTACAACAGCGGCCTTCAACCTGCGGATTTGTCGGGTTGTGTGTTGACTGATGATGTTCAGACCAACCGGTTCCGGATCCCAGCCGGCACGGTGTTGGCGCCGGGAGGTTTCCTCGTGTTGGACGAGAAGGCGCTGGGTTTTCGGTTGAGCGCCGCGGGTGAGACGGTCTGGATGATCAGCTCCAATGGGGTTCGGATCTTGGATGTGGTTCGCTTCGGGGCTCAGGAAAATGGGGTGGCTTCAGGTCGCACTCCCGATGGGTCTTCGGGTTGGAGACGTCTGCAATCCTTCACACCCGGAAAGGCCAATGCGGCGCGTCGGGTCGAGGACGTGGTTCTCAATGAGATCATGTACCATCCGATCTCGGACGATGATGCCGACGAGTTCGTCGAAGTGCACAATCGATCCTCCCAACCGGTGGATCTGGCCGGTTGGCGTCTGGAGCAGGGCGTTTCCTACACTTTTCCGGTGGGAGCTTCGATTCCGGGCGGAGGGTATGTGGTGGTCGGTCGCAACGTGGAACGTCTCCGGGCCAACCACCCTCAATTGACCGCTGCCAACACCTTCGGCAACTGGTCGGGTTCGCTGCGGAATTCCGGGGAGCGTTTGTCTCTGTCCAAGCCGGATGAAATCCTCAGCACCAACTCGGTGGGTCAGGTGTCCAGCGACACGATTCACATCGAGGTTTCATCAGTGGATTATCGGGATGCGGGTCGCTGGGGCCAATGGTCTGGGGGCGGCGGCTCCTCGATGGAATTGGTGGATCCTCGCGCCGATCCCCTCCGGGCATCCAGTTGGGCGGATTCGGATGAGACGGCCAAGGGCGAGTGGCAGCAGTTCACGCTGACCGACACCCTCCGCTTCAGCACCCAGCCCGCCACGCGTTTGCAGTTGGGCATGTTGGGGGCGGGGGAATGCCTTCTGGACCAGTTGGAGGTCCTCAATGCCTCCGGGACATTGATCGTCACCAATGGGGGATTCGAGGTGGGAGCAGGCACCACCGCCAATGGGTGGTCGTTCTTGGGACATCACCGACGCTCACGAATCGAATCGACCGGAGCCTTTGAGGGGAGTCGTGTTTTGCACGTCATCGCCCCGGGTGATTTGGATGCCGGCCGGAATTGCATCCGCGCACCGATGTCCGGGGGTCTGAACGACGGATCCCGGATGACCTTGCGGGTGCGAGCTCGCTGGCAGGCAGGTTGGCCCGAGGTGCTGTTTCGGACGCGCGGTGGCGGATTCGAAATGACGGCCCGCCTGCAAGTGCCCCGAAATCTGGGCACACCGGGTTTGCCCAACAGTCGAAAGGTCAACAATGCCGGCCCCTCCATTGATTTGGTTCGGCACACGCCGGCAGTGCCCCCAGCCGGGCAACCCGTGGTGGTTACGGCACGGGTGTCCGATCCGGACGGGTTGAGTTCGGTGAGTTTGCGTTTCCGCACCGTCGAGACGGCTGCTTTCTCTTCGGTGGCCATGCGCGACGACGGTGCGGGTGGCGATGCTCTCGCGGGCGACGGCATCTGGTCAGGCACCTTGAATGGTCGGGGTGCGGGTGAGTTGGTGCAGTTCATTGTCGAGGCCTTCGACAACGCCTCTTCGACGGCTTCGAGCATTTTCCCGACGGGAACGGTTTACGCCGGTTTGCCGGCAGTCAGTGGAGCGAACATCCGATGGGGTGATCCGGTGCCCACGGGCACTTTCAACCATGTCCACGCTTGGTTGACCTCCACCCAGAACACTTGGCTCAGCAATGGTCAGGATTCTCCGTTGGTCGGCGGTTTGGACAACACCTTCCGCGATTGCACCCTCGTGCATGGCAACTTGCGCGTGATCTACAATGCCGGCATCCGTCGCAAGGGTAGCCCCTTCACCGGACAGGCCGATTATGCCCTCACGGTCCCCGGTGACGACCTGCTGTTGGGAACCCGGGACCGGGTCTTCGGCTTGACGGGCAATGGTGGCGAAGAGGAGACCCGGATGCGCAACCAAATCGCCAACTGGATCGCCCGCAAGATGGGGTTGCCCTACCTGAACACCGCCTACATGCGGTTCTATCGCAACGGATCTCCGTTTGGCAGCGTCTCCGAGGATTTGGAGCAGCCCTCCAATGATTACGCGGAAGCCTGGTACCCGGAGGGTGGTCCGGGCGACTTGCGCAAGGTGGCCTTCGCCTTTGAATTCGACGACTCCGGAGGGTTTTCGCCCACGGGAGCCGATCTGGGCGTCTACCGGAATCCCAATGGCCAATACAATCTCTCGAGGTATCGGTACAACTGGCAGGGGCGCCCGAGTGGTACCACCGCCAACGACTTCACCAACTTCTTTGCGATGATCACTGCGGCCAATGATCGGACCGCCAACTTCGTCCCGAACCTGCTCAACATCGCCGACATTAACCAGTGGATGCGCACCTTCGCCCTCGATGGGTGCTTGGGAAACTGGGACACGTGGGGTACGGGCAATTCGCAGAACAAATACATTTATTTCCAACCGGGAGGTCGTTGGCGAATCCTGCCCTGGGACATGGACTGGGTTCTGGGAGTCGGAGACCCGACCAACCGCCGTCTCTTCGGAGGCAATGATGGAGTGGTCAATGTGATGTTCGACACGCCCATCTTTCAGCGGATGGCGTGGCGGGCTTATCAAGACGCCGTCGCGGGCCCCTTGACCTCCGCCCAATACCAACCGCAGTTCACCGCGCGGAGTGCGGCGTTGGCTTTCAATGGGGTCACGGGCATTTCCTCGCCCAACATCATCGGCAGTTATTTGACCGGGCGCCGGACTTACCTCAACACCCAGATCACGGCCTCCGATGCCAAGGCCTTTGCCATCACCAGCAATGGTGGGGGCAATTTCACCTCCACGACTCCGGTGGCGGTCATTGATGGCACGGCGCCGTTCGCGACCGCGGCCATCGAGGTCAACGGCACTCCCATGCCGCTGGAATGGACCTCCCTTCAGGCTTTTCGCATCCGCGTGCCGCTCGCGGGTGTCACCAATGTGCTGAATCTGGTGGCGGTCCGGGCTGATGGGACGCCGTTGCCCGGGATGAACAAATCGGTGACGGTTCGATACACAGGAGTGATTCAGCAGGTGGCAGATTATGTGGGGATCAATGAGATCCATTACAACCCGCTGGAGCCGGGTGCGTCCTTTGTCGAGATCTTCAACCGTTCGCTTTCCACCTCTTTCGATCTTTCAGGATGCCGCCTCAACGGGGTGGATTACTCCTTCCCGGACGGATCCGTCATCCCTCCGGCCACCTATTGGGTGTTGGTTCGTGATCGGGCCGCATTTGTCCTCGCCTACGGTTCAGGGGTTCGAGTCTTCGATGAATTCGCCGGCTCCTTGGACAACGGGGGTGAGCGTGTGTCATTGGTCAAAGGAGCAGTCACCAATGAGGTGGTGATCAGCGAGGTTCGCTACGACAACGCCTTGCCGTGGCCCGCTCTGGCCGATGGCCTGGGCTCTTCGCTGCAGCGCATCGACGCATCCCAATCCTCGTGGCGGGTGGGCAACTGGATGGCTGCTGAGACCAATGCCGTCAATCGAGTGACTCCGGGCAAGATCAATGCGGGTCCCGGTTCATTGCCGAGTGTGCCGCCCTTGTGGATCAACGAAGTGCTCCCGGCCAGTATCAAGGGGCCTCGGGACAATGCGGGCGACCCGGATCCCTATGTTGAAATCTACAACACGGGCGCCTCCGCTCTCGACTTGGGCGGCCTCTATCTGACGGACACTTGGACCAATCAACTGAAGTGGTCTTTCCCGCTGGGCTCCGTGGTTCCAGCCGGAGGATTCCTGACGGTCTGGTGCGATGGTGAGGAGGGCGAGTCCGCCTCGGGCGCGGTCCATACGTCGTTCCGATTGAGCCCGACCAATGGGGTGGTGGCTCTGGTTCGCAATGAAGGCGGAGCCTCCGGGACCACCGTGTTGGATTACCTCACCTGGCGTTCGTTGCCTGCCGATCGATCCTTGGGGTTGGTGCCCGATGGTGTTGCCCGCAGCGCGCAAGGTTTGTTCTATCCCACACCGGGTGCCACCAACGACGCTTCATTCCCGGATTTCCGGGTCGTGATCAACGAGGTGATGGCTCAGAACACCCGCACCGTGCAAGACCCAGCGGACGGGGACTACGACGATTGGATCGAGCTCTACAATGGAAGCACCAACACGGTGGACCTCGGTGGCTTCTTTCTGACCGACCGGTTGACGAACTCGGTCTCGGCGATGTTCCGGATTCCCTCGGGCTATCCCATTCCGGCGGGAGGTTTCCTTCGGATCTGGGCGGACAATGAGACGGGTCAGAACAAATCCGGCATGCCCGACCTTCATGTGAATTTCTCGTTGTCGCGGGAAGGGGAGCAAGTCGGATTGTTCGATCCACGCGGTGTCTTGGTTGATGAGATGACGTTTGGCGCTCAGACCAATGATGTTTCTCTTGGTCGATTCCCCGATGGAGGACCGGTGCCGTTGTACTCGATGGAAGTGCCGACCCCGGGATCGGCCAATGTCCTGGCAGGAGGAAACCGGCCGCCGGTGTTCGCTCCGGTGATGCCCATGATTTCTCCGGAACAGGTTCTGATCACATTCACCGTGAACGCGGTCGATCCGGATGAAGGGCAGACCGTGACCTACGCGTTGGGTGCCGACGCCCCTCCGGGCGCGTTGATCGATTCGAAGACCGGCCGGTTCCAATGGGTGCCCTCCGAAAACGATGGTCCGGGGGTCTATGGTTTCGTGGTTCGTGCATTGGACAACGGTTCGCCGGTCCGCACTGGCTTGGTGCGGGTTCAGATCAATGTCACCGAGGTGAACCTCGCCCCCAACCCGCTGGCTGAAGTGACTTTGGAAGCGAAGGAAAGTGTCGAGTTTGTCACCCAATTGGAGGCAACGGATCCAGATCGACCGGCGCAGACACTGACCTTCGAGGCGGAAGGTATCCTGCCGGCTGGCCTCGTGCTTTCCCCCAAGGGGCAAATCACTTGGACGCCCGATGAAAGCCTCGGCGGCACAACTCAAACGGTGGCATACCGCGTGCGGGATGACGGCGTTCCGTCGCTTTCGGTTTCCGGAGTGCTTCAAATCCGTGTCCTCGAAATCAACAACCCACCGTTCTTTGATCCGATTGTCTCCCAGAAGTTGGTCGAGGGGACTCCTTGGAGCCTGGCCTTGAAGGCGGTGGATCCCGAAGGCTTGCCGGTGCGTTTCCAGATTGATGGGCCTGCCCCAGATGGGTTTGTGCTCAATCCTCAGACGGGTACCGTCCATTGGACGCCAACCGAGGCTCAGGGTCCGGCGAGTGTGGTGGTGCTGGTTCGAGCCGTGGATGGCTCGTCCGACGCGCTTTCCGTGGTGCGCGAGTTGCTTTTGGAAGTGGCGGAAGTCAATCAATCGCCTGCGTTGGCGGGCATTGCTCCGATGACCGTGGACGAAGGTCGGAGCGTCAGCATCGTGGCCTCGGCGACAGATCCCGATCAACCCTCCCAGAACCTCCGCTTTTCCCTCGACCCCGGGGCTCCCAACGGCGCGAGCATCGACCCGGTGAGCGGGTTTTTCCAATGGACCGCAGACGACGACACCGGGCCCGTCACACAGGCCGTCACGGTCCGGGTGACCGACGATGGCCCCGGCAACCTGAGTGCCGTCCAACGCTTTGAAATCACGGTTCGTCCGCGATTCAAGGTGGTCTTCTCAGAGATCCTGCGGCGTTCCTCACCGGCCGGTGCCGATTTCATCGAGCTCTTCAATCGTTCCTCCAAAACCACGTGGGATTTGTCGGGTCTGCGTCTGACCGGAAACAATTTGAGTTTTGCTTTCCCGAGCGGCAGTACCGTGGCTCCGGGAGACCGGGCGCTGGTTGTTCGCAGTCAGGCGGGAATATCGAATGTGTTTGGCGTGATCCCGAGAATCCTCGGTGAGTGGAACGGCACCCTCGGCTCGGTTGCCGACTCGTTGCGTTTGGTTCAACCGACCAACGGTGGAACGCCTGAAACGGTGTTGGACCGTGTGGACTATGACGGTGTGGCTCCGTGGCCTAGCAGCGCTTTGGGAACCAACCAGTCGCTGCAGCTCATCGACGCTCGTCAGGATCGCAACCGTCCGGGCAACTGGACGGTGGCAACGACCTTCCAGGGAAGCCGCACGGTGCTGGGTTTCACCGATACTTGGAAATACTTCCAGGACGGAGCCCCGGCCGGCGGCACCAACTGGCTGACACCTGCCTTCAATGATGCCGCTTGGCCCAGCGGCGGTGGACTCCTCTATGTGGAGTCTGCGGCGTTGGCGACCAACAAGACCACGGCACTCACCTTGGGACAGTCGGCCTATTACTTCCGTCGAAAGGTCACGATTCCCGCCCTCTCTGCCGGCGTGTCGGTTCAGTTCCGGGTGATGTTGGACGATGGATATGTGCTGTGGGTCAATGGCCGAAAGGCCCATTTCCTGGGAATGGATGACGCCGTGGTGACTCACGAAACCCCTGCCAACCGAACCGTCGGTGATGCCACCATCGAGGGTCCGTTCACCTTGCCTTCAGAATTCCTGGTGCCGGGTGAAAACACCTTCGCGGTCGAGGTGCATCAGTCCAACCTCTCAAGCTCGGACCTTGTGTTCGGTTTGGAGATGACGTTGGAAGGGGGTAGCTCTGTGTCATCCACCCCGGGTGCGGCCAACACCGTGTCAGCCGTATTGCCCGAGTTTCCGACGCTGCGCATCAACGAGGTGTTGCCACGCAATGTGCTGGGCCTGCGGGACTTGAGCGGCATGGCCGAGCCGTGGCTGGAGTTGATCAACACGGGCGATGCACCCGTCTCTCTGGATGGGCTTTTCCTGACGGACATGGTGGATGGAACCATCCCGTGGGGATTCCCGCCGGCCGCCGCGATTCCGCCGGGCGGATTCCGCGTCGTTTTTGTCGACGGTGACACGCTGCAGAACACGACCACGGAATGGCATACCTCCTTCCGGTTGCCGTCCACGGCAGGGGCCCCGTTCCAGATCCAGCTGGGTCGCTATGTCGGAGGTGTTTCACAGGCCGTGGATGTCTTCCGGGGCACGGTGGATGCCGCCAATGACCGTTCCTGGGCGCTCCAAATCGACGGCGATCCGGCGACGGGTTCGTCGGGGACTCCGACTCCGGGAGCGGCCAATCGGGCGGTGTTGGCTCCGCGCCTGGAGCTTTCAGGGTTCATGGCCGACGGTACTCTGAAACTCGTGTTGCGCGGGTCTTCGGGGCGCCGCTATCGCTTGGAGCGAGGCGGAGTTCTGGGGGCTTGGAGCCCCATCCAGGAAGTGGGTGTCAGCGCTGAGAGCACGGTGCTGAGCGATCCGGGATCCGAAGGCAGCGCGAGTCGCTTCTACCGGGTCGTGGACATTACTCCGCCGTGAGCGCCCCCGGCTGTAAACCGCATTCTCAACGACCGGTTTTGAGGCCCTGTGTGAATCTCTGAGATCATGCGCTTTCAACGAGTTGGTGGATGGGTTTGCTGGTGGGTCTGGTTCGTGGCCGCTTTGGCGGTTTCAGGCGCCGACCGCGTCACACCCACGCTGATCTCCGAGGCGATCTTCTCCCCGGAGGCCCGTCACAACCATGCCTCCTGCGTGGTGGAGGCTCCCGACGGGACGTTGTTGGTGGCGTGGTTCAACGGGTCCGGGGAGCGCCAGGCCGATGACGTGAAGCTTCAGGCCTCGCGTCGTCGGCCGGGATCCCGTTCTTGGGAACCGCGATTCACCCTCTGGGACACGCCGGGATTCCCGGACTGCAATCCTTCCCTTCATGTGGATGGGCAGGGACGCCTGTGGCTCTTCCACGCCCTCATCCTGGCCAACACTTGGGAATCGACCTTGCTGCAGGCACGGGTGAGCTCCCGTTGGCGCGCTCGCGGACCCGTGCGTTGGGACGGCATGGAGCCGGTCTTGTTGGCCCCCGGAGAAGATTTTCTTCAAATCCTGAATGGCCAGTTGCCTCGGTTGCAGCAGGAGCGCTCACGACCGGATCTGACGTCCCGGCAGCGCGAGGAGGTGTCCGAATTCATGGAGGGCATCCACCTGGGTGCGACCAATCGGCTCTATCGCCGGCTGGGTTGGATGCCGAGGGCCCACCTCACGACGATCGGCGGGCGTTGGATGTTGCCGCTGTACCACGATGGATACTCCGTCTCGATGGTGGCGCTCTCGGACGATCAGGGACGAACCTGGCGGCCCTCCGCCCCGATCGTAGGGTTGGGGAATGTGCAGCCCAGCCTGACCGTTCGACGGGATGGTTCCGTGGTGGCCTGGATGCGTGACAATGGTCCGCCACCGCACCGGTTGCTGCGGGCCGAATCGACAGACCGTGGTGAAACCTGGACGCCGGCGGTCGACTCGGAGATACCCAACCCGGGATCCGGTGCCGAAGTGCGGGTGTTGCGGTCGGGAGAATGGATCTTTATCGGAAACGACTCGGAAAATGGCCGTCATTCATTGGCGGTTTGGATGAGCCGGGATGAAGGGGAGACGTGGGCCTTCCGCAGACGGTTGGTTGAGGTTCAAGCAGGGCAGGGATCCTTTTCCTACCCGTCCCTCCTCGAGGCCCGCGATGGATGGTTTCACGCCACCTGGAGTGAGGCGGTGGGTGGGCGCGAAACCATTCGTCATGCGCGCTTCAATCGGGCCTGGATACGGTCCGCCGGGCTGGATCCCTAGGGAATCCGTCGGTTCGGCCTCAAAAACGTTCTTCAATAGGGGTTTGTTGCATCCTCTGGTTCGCTCTTGTGTTTGCCGCCTTGATCTCAATCATCTGGCCCAACTTATGAGCCTGCAGATTCAGCCCAAACCGGAAGAACAACAGCCATCGGCCGACCTCACGTTGTCCGTCCTGACCTGGTTGGAAGAGAACAAGAAGACGCTGGGTATCGGATTTGCCGTGGTTTCCGCCGTGGTGGTCACCTTGATTGTGCAGAAGAATCTCCGCGCGTCGGCCGAGGCCGAGGCCAATCAAGCCCTTTTGGCCACGCTGAGCGCTGCCTCGAAGACGGGCGGACCGACCGCCGCAGACCTCTCCAAGGTCGCCTCGCAACACTCTGGAACCGCCGCGGCTGAACGCTCCGAGTTCTTGGCGGCCACCAAGTTGTTCGAAGATGGCAAGTATGCTGAAGCCCAGAAGGCTTTTGAGGCCTTCAACCAGTCCCATGCCGACAGTCTGCTGGGTGGAGCGGCGACTTATGGAGTGGCCAGCGCTCTGGACGCCCAGAACAAAACGGCCGACGCCGTCTCGGCATACGCCCGGTTCATCTCGGGTTTTGCCACCGATCCCTTGGTGCCTCAGGCCCGTTTGTCCAAGGCGTTGATCCACGAATCCCAGAAGCAGTATGCCGAAGCGGTTGCCCTGTATGACGAGGTCTCCAAGGACACCACCAGCATGGCGGCGCAAGAGGCTTCCACCCGCAAGGCAGCGTTGATTCAGGCTCATCCGGAATTGACCCCGGCGGTGACCAATGCCCCTGCAGCCAAGCCGGCAGTGAAACCGGTTCCGTGAGGTGTCACCGGATCGTTTCATCGGTTTTGGCATCGAGTCCGGTCTCACCTGAATGAACATTTCAATCATCGGCACCGGATATGTGGGACTGGTGACCGGGGCCTGCTTTGCGGATGTGGGCCACACCGTCCTATGCGTCGATTCCGACCGCGAGAAGGTTCGACGCCTCCAATGCGGTGAAATCCCCATCTTTGAGCCGGGTTTGGAAGCCTTGGTGCATCGGACGGTCGCGGCCGGGCGTCTGAGCTTCACGTCGTCCACGGCGGAAGGCGTGGCGGGTTCCGAGGCGGTGTTCATTGCCGTCCCGACGCCACCGCAGCCCGATGGTTCCGTTGATCTGAGCTTCATCGAAGGGGTGGCCCGCGAAATCGCCGGGTGCCTGACGGGCTACCGCGTCATCGTTGACAAGAGCACCGTCCCGGTGAAGACCGCGGAGAAGGTGGCCGAGACCATCAAGCGCTACCGGAAGACCGATGTCGATTTCGACGTGGTCAGCAACCCGGAGTTCTTGCGGGAAGGCTTCGCCATCGACGACCTCATGAAGCCCGACCGCGTGGTCGTCGGGACGTCCAGCGAACGGGCGGCCGCCAAGATGCGGGAAATCTACGAGCCCTTCCGGGCGCCGATCATCGTGACCGACGCCAATTCGGCCGAATTGATCAAGCACGCGGCCAATTCCTTCCTCGCGCTGAAGATCAGCTACGCCAATGCGCTGTCGGTGATTTGCGAGGCCAGTGGTGCCAATGTGCAGGAAGTGACCCGCGGCATGGGGTTGGATGCCCGCATCGGCACGCGATTCCTGCAGGCCGGTCTGGGTTTCGGTGGATCGTGCTTTCCCAAGGACCTGAGCGCCTTCATCAAGATCAGCGAACAGTTGGGATACGATTTCCGCCTGCTCAAGGAGGTTCAGCGGATCAATGCCACCCAGATGGAGCGGTTCCATCAAAAGATCGCCGACACGCTGTGGGTGCTGAAGGAAAAGCACATCGGGGTGTTGGGGTTGACCTTCAAGCAGAATACCGATGACGTGCGCAATTCGCCGTCCATCGACCTATGCCATCGCATGCTCGCCGACGGTGCGCGGTTGCGGGTGCACGATCCCAAGGGCATGGAAAAAGCCCGGGCGTTCTTTCCCGCGGGTGCGCCTGTGGAGTATGTTGCCGAGGCTGAGGCCGTGGCATCAGGCTGTGATGCACTGGTGATCGCCACCGAGTGGTCCGAGTTTGGTCGGCTCGACTGGGCCCGCATCAAGTCGTCCATGGCGACAGCCATTGTCTTTGACGGCCGAAATCTGCTGGATCCGGTTGAAATGAAGCAACTGGGCTTCTTGTATCGCAGCATCGGTCGCTGAAGCAGGGCCGCTCAGCGGTTTTAAGACGGTTCAAATCAGTTTATGAAAATCCTCGTGACCGGCGCCGCCGGATTCATCGGTTTCCACACCGCCGAGCTGCTGCTCGGTCGGGGGGATGAGGTGATCGGACTCGACAATCTCAACGACTACTACGACGTCAGCCTCAAGGAGGCTCGTTTGGCCCGCCTGCAACGGCACCCAGGATTCCGCTTCCACCGGTTGGACTTGTCGGATCGTGCTGGCATGGAGGCGCTCTTCGCACAGGAAAAGCCCCAGCGGGTCATCCATTTGGCCGCGCAGGCCGGAGTCCGATATTCGATCCAGAATCCCCATGCCTACGTGGATTCCAACCTCGTGGGCTTCATGAACATTCTGGAGGGATGTCGCCACCACGGGGTGGAGCACCTCGTGTATGCGTCGTCTTCGTCGGTGTATGGTGCCAACACGACCATGCCCTTCAGCGTGCACCACACGGTGGATCATCCGTTGAGCTTGTACGCCGCCACCAAGAAGGCCAACGAGTTGATGGCGCACACCTACAGTCATCTGTACCGGTTGCCGACCACGGGTCTGCGGTTCTTCACGGTGTACGGTCCTTGGGGGCGTCCGGACATGGCCATGTTCCTCTTCACGAAGGCGATCCTGGCTGGCCAACCCATCGAGGTGTTCAACCACGGGAGGATGCGGCGGGATTTCACCTACATCGACGACATCGTCCAAGGCGTGGTCCGTACCTGCGACCGCGTGGCTGCGGTGAATCCCGAGTGGAACGGGGCTGCGCCCGACCCGGGCACCAGTTCGGCACCCTACCGCATTTACAACATCGGCAACAATCAGCCCGCCGAATTGCTTCATGTCATCGATTGTCTGGAAAAGACCATCGGAAAGACCGTGGAGAAGCGTTCCCTGCCCATGCAGGCCGGTGACGTGCCGGCGACCTACGCCGATGTGGAAGACCTCACCGAGGCGGTGGGTTTCAAGCCCGCCACGCCCATCGAAGTGGGCATTGAGCGGTTCGTCGCCTGGTACCGCGAATACTACGGCATCGGCCGCTGAACCCGTCATGGGCGCTCGTGTCATTGAAGTGGCCGCTGGTTTGGTCGAGCGCGATGGACAAATCCTCATCACCCAGCGCAAGGCCGGTTCCCACTTGGCGGGACTGTGGGAGTTTCCCGGAGGCAAGCGGGAGGCGGGCGAGAGTTGGGAAGACTGCCTGATCCGGGAGTTGCAGGAGGAATTGGCCATCACCGTGAGCGTGGGCGAACTTCGGCACGAGACGGTGCATCATTACCCGGAGAAATCGGTTCATCTCCGCTTCTATGCGGCGGGGTTGATTTCTGGGGAACCGCGCGCCATTGACTGCGCGGCTGTGGCCTGGGTTTTGCCCAAAGACCTTTCGGTTTACGCCTTTCCGGAGGCGGATCGCGAGTTGGTGGCTCAGTTGGCTCGTTGAAGGTCTTGTCGCCATTCTGGAATAGGTGGACGGATCCGCGTGGCATCGTTTGCCCACGAAGCAAAGCAGGACCATCCTCAGCGCGTGGCGAAGGATCAGAACAAGTCTCCCGAAGCATCGGAGTTCATATGCATCCAAGGGGCGCGGGAGCATAATCTGCGGAACATCTCCGTGGACATTCCGCGTGGGAAATTTGTGGTGGTGACGGGTGTCAGCGGTTCCGGCAAGAGCACGCTCGCTTTCGACATCCTCTTTGCCGAAGGGCAGCGCCGGTTTTTGGACTCGATGAGCGCCTACGCGCGCCAGTTCGCCGATCCCATGTCCCGGCCGGAGGTGGACCTCATCACGGGCCTGCCTCCATCGGTCAGCATCGAGCAGGGAACCACCCGCGGTGGCGGCAAGAGTACGGTGTCCACCGTGACGGAGGTCTACCATTTCATCCGGTTGCTCTATGCCCGATTGGGCGTCCTGCAGTGTCCGGACTGTGGTGTGCCCGTGGAGGCGCAGACCCGGGAGGAATTGTTGGCCACTCTGGAGGACGCGGCTAAGCGGCGAGGGCCGTTGACGCTTTTGGCCCCGGTGATCCGAAACCGCAAGGGCTTCCACAGCGAGGTGGCGGAATGGGCCCGCCAGCGGGGGTATGCAGAATTGCGGGCCGACGGCCGGTTGGTTCCCGCGGATGAGAACTTCCGGCTCGACCGTTTCAAGGAGCACGACGTGGAGGTGGTGACGGGTGTTTTCAGGGCGGGCGATGCCTCCGAGGTTCGCTTCCGCCAAATCGAGGAAGCCCTTGAAGTGGGCAAGCACACCCTCTTCGCACTCGATCGCAAGGGACACCTGACCGTTCATTCGGACGAGCGGGGTTGTCCGAAATGCCGACGTTCGTTCCCACCGCTGGACCCCAAGAACTTCAGCTACAACTCCAGCCAAGGATGGTGCCTGCAATGCCGTGGTTTCGGCGAGTTGTTCCATTTGCCCGATGTGGAGCGCGGAGCCAACGCCGATGCGGTCGAGGAGTCTTGGTACAGTTGGGCTGAATCCCGCGAAACCTGCCCGTCTTGCCAAGGAGCCCGCCTCAATCCGGTGGCGCGTGCCGTGCGATTGCCGCTGGGTGAGGTGCTGGCCGGTCAGCCAACGGTGGAGGAGATGGGGCGATGGTCCGTCGAGGAGGCCCGCGCTTGGTTTGACGCCCTTCGGCCGGTGGGTCGGGCCGCCGAGATTGCCCGCGACATCTTGCCGGAAATTCGCGAGCGCCTGAAGTTCCTGGGTGAAGTGGGGTTGGGTTACCTGCAATTGAGCCGCAGCGTGACGACCCTGAGTGGTGGTGAAGGACAGCGCATCCGCTTGGCGGCTCAATTGGGTTCCAATCTCAGCGGAGTGCTGTACGTGCTCGATGAGCCCACGATCGGACTCCATGCCCGCGACAATCATCAATTGCTGGACGCCTTGGAAAAACTGCGGGCCCGAGGCAATTCCCTCGTGGTGGTGGAACACGATGAAGACACCATGCGCCGCGCCGATTGGATACTGGACTTGGGGCCGGGTGCGGGCGTTCGCGGCGGCCAGGTGATCGCCGCCGGCACCTTGCAAGAACTCCTGCGGCATCCGGATTCGGTGACGGGTCATTGCCTTCGAGAACACCCGTCGCGACCAGCGCGCGGTGGGCGGCGTCCTGTTGAAGTGGCGGGCGTACGAAAGTCTCGCAGCAAGGCGGCGAAGGCGGTCGTTTCAGAAGGGGCGCTCAATTGGTTGACGGTGCATCGGGCGCGCTTGAACAACCTGAAGGATGTCACCGTGTCCTTTCCGTTGGGGCGTTTGGTTGTGGTGACCGGGGTGAGCGGATCAGGCAAGAGCACGCTGGTGAAGGAGTGCCTGGTACCGGGCGTTCGGGCGGTGCTGGCCGGCGAAGAAGAAAAGAAGGTGCGTGGCTTGGCCGGCGGTGTCAGCGGCCTGGGAACCCTGCGCGCCGTCCATGAAGTGGATCAGACTCCCATTGGTCGGACGCCTCGTTCCACTCCGGCGACGTATGTGGGTTTCTTCGACGACATCCGCGCCCTGTTCGCCCAGGTGCCCGAAGCGCGGATGCGTGGTTATGGCCCGGGGCGCTTCAGTTTCAATTCGGCTCAAGGTCGATGCCCCCATTGCGAAGGAGCCGGAGTGGTGAAGATGGAAATGAACTTCCTACCCACAGCCTCGGTGAACTGCGAGGCCTGTGGTGGAAAACGTTTCAATGCGGGTACGCTCGAGGTTCGATACCAAGGCAAGTCCATCGCCGAGGTGTTGCAGTTGTCCGTGGCGGAGGGCATCGAGTTCTTCGCCCACCAACCTCGTCTGCGTCGTCCGCTGGAAGCCCTGAGGGATACCGGTTTGGAATACCTTCAGTTGGGTCAAATCAGTCCGACCTTGAGCGGTGGTGAGGCTCAGCGGATCAAGCTGGTGACCCACCTGCTCGGTGGGCTCAAATCCGCCGCCATGGAGCGGGAGAACGCGGATCTGATCCCTTCCCGCAAGGTGCCAGCTCGACCGTTGCCCCGGGACCTCTTCGTCCTGGAGGAGCCGACACTCGGATTGCACATCCAGGACGTTCGCCGCTTGGTGGCGGTGCTGCAACGTCTGGTGGATGCCGGCCACTCGGTCATTGTCATCGAACACAACCTCGACCTCATCGCCGAGGCGGATTGGGTCGTGGATCTGGGGCCCGAAGGCGGCGGCGGTGGCGGTCTTGTGGTGGCTGAGGGAACTCCGGAGCAAATCGCCGCGGACCCCATCTCCCACACGGGTCGTCACCTGCGACAAACCCTTGCTGCTGGCAAATCCTAGCCGGTGCGAATTCGCTGGTTGGAAATGGAGGGCGTTGCTGAAGAAGGGTCAGCCCTGGCAACTGATCCTGCCGAGTCGTTCCTGATCAGGCCAGCGGAGACAAATCCCGGTGCCAGGGAGTGCTCTGCTCGTAGGCGTGGGCGATCCGGAACAAGGTGGACTCACCGAAGGGCTTGCCCAGCAATTGCAGTCCGATGGGCAGTTTCGGTTCGGAAGCGAATCCACAGGGCAGACTCAGTCCGCAAATGCCGGCCAAGTTGCACGAGATCGTGAACACGTCGCACAGGTACATCTGCAACGGGTCATTGGACTTCTCACCCACCTTGAAGGCGGGTGCCGGGGTGGTCGGGGTGACCAGGGCGTCGACTCTCTCGAAGGCATTGAGGAAGTCGTTGCGGATGAGGGTGCGGACTTTCTGGGCCCTGATGTAGTAGGCGTCGTAGTAGCCGCTGCTGAGCACGTAGGTGCCGAGCATGATGCGCCTCTTGACCTCGGGGCCAAAACCCTGTCCGCGGGTGCGGCTGTTGAGTTCCATGGGGGTGGCCCCATCGACCCGCGCGCCATAGCGGATGCCATCGAAGCGAGCCAGGTTGGCCGAAGCCTCGGCGGGCGCGATGATGTAGTACGTCGCCGCCGCGTACTCGGTATGGGGCAGTGAGACTTCGACGATTTCGGCGCCGAGGGACTCCAGTTGCCGGACAGCCGCACGCACCGACGCGTCCACCTCGGGGTGCATGCCACCGATCATGTATTCCTTGGGAAGGCCAATCCGAAGCCCCTTCAGTGATCCGGAGAATGCCGCCCGGTAGTCTGGAACCGGTTCCTGCATGGAGGTCGAATCCATGGGGTCGTGGCCGCTGAGCACCTGGGTCATCAGTGCGGCATCGGTCACGTCTTTGGTGAACGGACCAATTTGGTCGAGCGAACTGGCAAACGCCGTCAGACCGTAGCGGGAAACCCGACCATAGGTGGGCTTCATGCCCACCACACCGCAGAGCGCGGCTGGCTGTCGGATGGATCCACCTGTGTCCGAACCGACGCTGGCGAAGCATTCATGCGCGGCGACACTGGCGGCGCAGCCTCCGGAGGACCCTCCCGGAATGCGGGTGGTGTCCCACGGGTTGAGCGTGGTGAAGAAGGATGAGTTTTCGGTCGAGCTGCCCATGGCGAACTCGTCCAGATTCAGACGGCCAAAGACCACCGCACCGGCCTGCTTCAGACGTTGCACGACCGTGGCGTCGTAGGGTGAGACGAAGTTTCCGAGGATGCGCGAACCACAGGTCATCGGTTGCCCGCGCTGGGCGATGACATCCTTCAGGCTGATCGGCACCCCCAGCAGCGGTTGTGCGGCCGGATCGGTCGAGCCTGAGGCACGGAGGCGGTCGGCCGCGTCCGCCTGCTCCAAGGCATGCGCCGCGTCGTAGCTCAGGTACGCTTTTACCTGCCCATCCACCCGCCCGATCTGGTCGAGACAGGCCTGGGTGGCTTCGCGGGAGGAGACTTCTCCCCGGTGGATCCGGTGAGCGAGTTCAGAAACGGTGATTCGGTGAAGCATCGTCGGGGGAGAATGGAACAATCGATCGGCTTCGTGCGAAAGAGCAAACGGACCTCGATTGCGTGAAAGAACCCAGGGCCATCGAGCGAATCAGTAGAAACAAATCTGGATTGTTTTCCATGGAATCCATCGAGGCCCTGGTGGCCCTGAACCTCATCTCGGGCGTCGGTCCGATCCGAACGCGACATCTGCTGGACCATTTTGGGGGTGACCCCGTGGCGGTGTTGAGTGCCTCGCAATCCGAGTTGGACCGGGTGCCTGGTGTCGGCGAACAGATAGCTGCGGGCATCGCCCGCTGGGAGACCGAAGTGGATTTGGCGGGCGAAATGCGCCGAATCCAAGGGGCTGGGGTCACGGTGCTCGGGTTCAACGAGGCGGGCTATCCGGCGCTCCTCAAACAAATCTACGATCCGCCTCCTGTGCTTTATGTGAAGGGGCGCTTGACCCCGGAAGACATGCAAGGAGTTGCTGTCGTGGGTTCCCGCCTGACCACCTCCTACGGCATGGAAGTGGCACGCAAACTGGGCTATCAACTGGCTTTCACCGGAGTCAGCGTCATCAGTGGCGGAGCGCGTGGGGCCGATACGGCGGCTCATCAGGGATGCTTGAGTGCCCAAGGGCGGACCGTTGCGGTCTTGGGTACGGGCATTGATCGGGTCTTTCCGGTTGAAAACAGGGATCTCTTCGACCGTATCGCCGATCGCGGAGCCTTGGTGACTTCCTTTCCCTTCGGACGCTCGGCCGATCGCGGCACGTTCCCGTCACGGAACCGGATCGTCGCCGGAATGACCCTCGGGACGGTGGTGGTCGAAGCCAATTTGTCGAGTGGTGCGTTGATCACGGCCAACCTGGCCAATGACTACGGCCGACAGGTCTTTGCGGTTCCCGGCCGCATCGACAGCCCACGCAGCAAAGGGTGCCACGACCTCATCAAAAAAGGTGCCAAGCTGTGCGAGGGTATCGAGGACATCCTGAGTGAGTTCGAATACCGGTTTCCCGGCTCCAATCAGCTCGAAGGTGAGTCTCGGCAGCAGGAGTTTCCAGCCATCACCTTGAATGCGGCCGAGCAGGCAGTGTGGGATTGTCTCGGTCGGGAGACCCTGGAGGTGGATTTGATCATACGAGGGTCCGGATTGCCCCCAAGCGGGGTTCAGGTGGCCCTCTTCAGCCTCGAACTCAAGCGGCTCATCCGACAGTTGCCTGGACGACGGTTTGAGCGAGTTTCATCCGAGGTCTGATTGGGGTTCAAACCCAGCCTCAGGAGCCTCCTTGTTCGCCACCTCGTTGACGACCGGATCATCCGGCTGTTATGAAACCTGCGCCGATGAAGAAACCTGCTGCTGCTTCACAACCGCGTTACCGCCGAATCCTTTTGAAACTGAGTGGTGAGGCTTTGGGGGGCGGAGCGGGGCAGGGCATCGATCCCTTGGCGGTCCACGACATGGCTTGTCAGGTGGCTGAAGTGCAGCGCCTCGGAGTGGAGGTGGTGATCGTCGTTGGGGGTGGCAACATCTTCCGCGGGCTTCAAGGCAGTGAGAAGGGTATCGAGCGGGCGACGGGCGACTACATGGGCATGCTGGCCACCGTCATCAACGCACTGGCCCTTCAAGACGCGCTGGAGAAGGAAGGGGTCGCCACCCGTGTCCAGAGCGCCATCAACATGACACAGATAGCCGAACCCTTCATCCGCCGTCGCGCCGTTCGCCATCTGGAGAAGGGGCGTGTGGTCATCTTTGCGGCAGGAACAGGCAATCCCTACTTCTCGACCGATACCGCGGCTGCGTTGCGGGCCAATGAAATCGGGGCCGAGGTGGTGCTCAAGGCCACCAAGGTGGATGGCATCTACGACAAGGATCCCAAGAAGCACACCGACGCCAAGCGCTACGATCAGGTCAGCTACACCACCGCACTCGAGAAGCAACTCAAGGTCATGGATGCGGCGGCCTTCGCACTGTGCATGGAAAACAAGATGCCCATCGTCGTGTTTGATTTCTTCAAACCTCACAATTTGCGCAACGTGGTGCTGGGCAAGAAAGTCGGTACACAAGTGGTGGCCTGAGCGCGGTTCCATAATCCCCTTTTCCCAACCGATCCGAACCCAAAGAACCATCGCCATGACCATCGATGAAGTGCTCTTCGACGCCGAAGAGAAGATGCTGAAGACCGAGGACCACGTGTTGAACCAGTTTTCCGGTGTCCGTACCGGCAAGGCGACGCCGTCCCTCATCGAGAACGTGATGGTGGAGGCCTACGGTTCCAACATGCGGCTCAAGGAGTTGGCCACGATCACCGCGCCCGAGGCCCGCATGCTCATGGTGCAACCGTTCGATCAGTCCAACATGAAGGCGGTCGAGAAAGGCATTCAGGCATCCGGGTTGGGTCTCAATCCGGCCTCCCAAGGCCGTTTCATCCGCATCGTACTGCCCGACCTGAGCGCTGAACGCCGCCAGGAATTCGTCAAGATCTGCAAACGCATCGCCGAGGAAGGGCGCGTTGCCATCCGCAACGAGCGTCGGCAGGCCATCGAAGCCCTGAAAAAGACCAAGAATGACGGAGGAGTATCGGAGGATGCGATCAAGACCGCGGAGGCCGATGTCCAGAAGCTGACCGATTCCTTCATCGCCAAGGTGGATCAGCATTTGGTGGTCAAGGAGAAGGAAATCATGACGGTCTGAAGCCGTTTTCATGCAGGGCAGGGGGTTCGATGGCAGATTGGGTGTTTGTCCTTGCTGGGGACAAAACTCCGGTTGACATCATGAATGGTCAGGAGTAGCGGTTGGCGGAACTCACCCCGTTAATTCTTGTTGGAGACCTCATGCCCTTGCCCCGGATCTCAGAGACGGAATGGGAGATCATGCGGATAGTCTGGAAACGACATCCGGTGACCTCGGCAGACGTCATCACCCAACTCCAAAAGGAAGACGCCTCTTGGAGGGCTGTCACTGCCAAGACCCTTCTCAACCGCCTCGTCCGCAAGGGGGCCTTGTGCTACGAGGCCATGGGTCGGGTTTATCACTACAGCGCGACGGTGTCTGAAGCCGAGTGTGTCGCTGCGGCCACTCGTTCTTTTCTCGAACGAGTCTTTGGTGGCTCCCTCACCGGCATGATGGCCCACTATGTGGAGAGTCGGAAACTCTCCAAGGCACAGTTGAACGAGTTGCGTCGGATTCTCGAATCGGAATCGGGCAAATAAGAACCGGCCGGTTCGGTGTGGGATTTGGAGTTGGGCCAACAGGTAGGCAAGCAACATGCTAGAGATGTCAGACACGTTCTGACATGAGCCCGGAGGTTATTCGCAATTTTGGTTGGGATCTCATCAGCGGTTCCGCCAACGCCGCTCTATTGGGAATGCTCGTGCTGGGGGTTCGGTTGCTGCTCCGGCGGCATTTGGCTCCCAATTGGCGTTTGGTGTTGGGAAGCCTGGTGCTGGCACGGTTGGTTTGGCCTTGGGAAATCTCGACGCCCGTGAGCCTCTTCAATGTCACCGCCAGCTGGTTGCCTCCGATCAATGCTTGGTCTTTTCCCATCGATGGTTGGCGATGGTGCCTCGGCGTCTGGGTCGTGGGTGTTGCCGCGCGACTCTCTGGGATCGTGACCGACTGGAGGCGGGTGCAGCGTTGGATTCATCAATCCCAATCGGTGGATTCCCAGTTGGTCGCGCTTTGGGATGAGACGTTGCAATCGGGGCCAAGGTTCCTGCATCGGGTTCCCATCCGTCAAACCCCTGAGGTGGCCAATCCGTGTGTGGTTGGGTTGGTTCATCCTTGCCTGCTGGTGCCCGTGAATCTGGGGAGGCGGTTCTCCCTCGAGGAGATCCGGTGGATGTTCCTGCATGAGGTGGCCCACCTCCGACGGTGTGATCTTTGGCTCAATGGGGTTTTGGAAGCGGTTCGGGCCTTCCATTGGTTCAACCCGGTGGTGGGTTGGATCTTGCAGCGGTGGCGTGAAGATCGCGAAGAAGCGTGTGATGTTCACGCATTGTCGGCCGACGGGGTTCATCCGGTGCCTTATGGACGGGCGTTGTTGAAGTGTCTCCAAGGATTGGAGATCGGTGGTGGAAATGCCGTGGCCGTGGGTTGGCAAGGGGGCTTGAGCGCTGCGCCTCCATCCCTCGTGCATCGCATCGAATCCATCGCCCGATTCCGGGCAGGGCGACGGACTTGGGTGGTGGGTGGTTGCACCGCGCTGTCCATCGCCCTTCTGGGTTTGACCGATCAAGAACCCCTGCCGCCCAGGCGGCTTTGGTTGCTCAAGTCAGAGACCTTATCCCGGGTTTTGCAGGTCGATCCGGGCACACCCAGCGTTTGACGCCCACGTTTGGGCTTGGGACTGTCAATCTCCCGAAACGCTGTGGATTGGAACCTGGTTTGCAGGTTGGAACGAACTTCAGGTTTCCTGATGAAATCTAACGCGTTTCCGGAGGCAGCCGGAGCGTGCTGTCCAAAGGTCGGATTTCGGGAAGTGTCTTCGATTCCACGCCGCCACCGAGTCGGGCCAGTCGCTCACCGCTGGGGCGGACCATGCGCTCGTAGCTGCCCACGGCGTCATCATAGGCCTTGGTGGCCTTGCCCAATCCGTCCCGGATCCGTTCGAAGTGTTCCACGAACCGGTTGACTCGTTCATAGAGGGTCTGAGCGGCTTCGGCGATTTGTTGCGCGTTCTGGGACTGCTCATGGACTTGCCAACTCACCGCAACGCTCCGCAGCAATGCGATGAGGGAGGCGGGTGTTGCCAATAGTATGTGGCGTTCGGCCGCCCAGACGATGAGGTCCCGGTCCCCCTCCAGCGCAGCACTGAAGAGGGATTCGGCCGGAACAAAGAGCACCACATGGTCCAGCGCGTTGTTGAACTGGGCCGGATAATCCCGATCGGCCAACGCCTTGATGGTGGTTTTCATCTTGGCGGCGTGCTCGGCCAGCGCGGCATTGCGGCGGCCTTCCTCCTCGGAATCCACGGCGGCGAGGAACTCCAGATCCGGGACCTTCGAGTCCACGATGATCACCCGGTCGCCCGGAAGACGGACGATGAGGTCGGGCTTGGACTCTCCCTCGCGGACCTGTTCCACGAAATCGCAGTGGGCACTCATGCCGGAAGCCTCCACCACCCGCCGCAGGGTTTCTTCGCCCCAACGCCCCCGGGCTTGATTGGAGGAAAGGACGGCGCGGAGTCGGTGGGTTTCGCTGGAAAGGGTTTGGCTGTGTGTCGAGAGCTGCTCGACCTGCCGTCGGACCTCGCCCAGGGCGGTGGATTGCAGGGATTCGCTTTGTTGGAGCCGGGCTTGATAAACCTTGAGCTGATCTTCCAGCGGCTTGACCAGCGATTCGATGCGTTGTTCCCGCAAGGACAGGTCTCCTTTGGCGGACTCCTGGAAGCGGGTGAACGTTTCATTGGCCAGACGCAGGAATTCCGGCCCGTTTTGCTTGAGGGCATCGGCGCTCAGGCCGGCGAAACTTTGCTTGAGCTCGTGAAGCGCTTTTTCCTGGGAGTTTCGCAATTCACTCAACCATTGAGCGTGGGTTTCGCGCAGATTGCGCTCGGATTCCTCGTGGACACGCTGCTGTTCGACGAGGTTGGCCTTGGCAGCGGCCCCTTCCGCCGTGGCCGTGGCCAAACGGTTCTGAATCTGGGCCAGATCGTTGCGGAGGGAGAGCGATTCCGTCTCCTTCTCCCGTTGGGACTCAATGGCATGCTTGGTCTCCCGAAGCGCGGCATCGCGGGCGGCCTCTGCGGCGGCAGCGGCGGCCTGGGCGTTGGCGGCCCGGGTTTGCCATTCCTGGGTTTCGGTCTCGCGGCGGAGCGCCTGCTGGCGGAGTTCCAACTCGAGCGCTGAACCGGTTGTGGCGGATCCGCGGCGCAGGCCTCGCACGATCCAGCCGACCGCCAAGCCCAACAACAAGCCGACCAACAACGTCATGACACGCTCCGTGGAATTCACCCCACCAGTGACCCAAAAGGTGGTCGCAGGACGCAATGTCTTTCTGGCGCCCTTTTCCGGCGCTTCGATGCGTTGACCCATTGGGTTGTGGCTGAATTTGCAGTCGGAACTTTGGATCCGGGAATCAGCGGGTGGTGAAGGGTTCCTGTTGCTGGAAAAGGGTAGGGGATTTCTTGGATATGCGGTCGACAGTAACCTCATTGGAGCGGTGGGTTTCCGCCGATGGCGGGCCACGCGCCCTGCGAGCATTTTGTGGTCAGCCGGCAGGGATTCGTTCGGTGCACTTCGGTGCAGAAGACTCCTCCCGGCGAACCTAGCCATGAAACAGTCCAGCTCCACCTTGTTGCCCCCCGCCTCGGGAGTGCCGTCTCGCCCTGAGGGTGTTTTGAAGCCGGTTCCGGTGCGATTCGAGTTCCGGGACCCCACCGCGCTTTCCGTGGCGGTCGCCGGCACGTTCAATGATTGGGATCCGAAGAAACATGTCCTTCAACACAACGGGGACGGAGTCTGGTTCCGCGAAGCGAAGCTCCATCCCGGACAACATGAGTATTGCATGGTTGTGGATGGTCACTGGATGCCGGATCCGGTGGCTCAAGAATCTCGCCCCAACCCTTTCGGTGGGCGGAATTCGGTGTTGATGGTTTCGCCGTCGCGCAACGGATCCACTTCGGCATCACCTCGAAAATGATTTTCCGCAACCCCAACCCTCCGGACCAGAGAAAGACACACCACCATGGATAGAACCACGCATGACATCGGCCACGACATGAATCGATTGGCCGAGGACGCACGAGCGCTCATCACCGCCACCGCAGACGTGGCGGGCGACAAGGTGGGAGAGGCTCGAAAACGACTCGCCCTTGCCCTTGAAAACGGTGGGGAAATTTACCACCGGGCCCGGGACCGAGCCATAGCGGGAGCCAAGGTCACCGATGCCGTCATCCACCAGCACCCCTATCAGGCCATTTTGGTGGGAGTCGGTGTTGGGGCCCTGCTGGGGTACTGGATGTCCCGCAAATCCGGCCGAAATGGCGGCTGATCCCTATGGAGCAAACCCAAGACACCCCATCGGACTGGGGGCCCATTCTCAAGCGTTTCATCCGACGACTTCTCGCACTCGGTGAGAATCGGTTGGAACTCCTCTCGCTCGAGGTTCAGGAGGGGCGTGATCGTCTCATCCAAGACTTCCTGCTCGCATTGGCGGTGGCCGGTTTTGCCATGATTGCTTTGCTGGCCGGTTCAGCGGCCCTCGTGGTGGTGTTCTGGCCTTACTCCGCGCTGTCGGTGCTCTTGGGGTTGATGACCGTCTATGGAGCGGTTGGGGTGGGTTTGTTCCTCCACCTCAACCGCAGACTCAAGGCTTGGCAGGCCCTCTCGGCTTCGCTCGAACAACTGCGCAAGGATCGCCAATGTTTGGACCACCTCATTCCATGACTCCTTTGGAGACCCGCAAACGCCTCTTGGTGGCTGAAAGTGACCTCCTTCGGCTGCAGTTGTCCGAGGATGGTGAGCGGTTGAAATCGGCCTGGGATCGATCCGGGGTTCGGGCCCGGTTTTGGAGTGGCTTGGTCGCATCGTTGGCCGTGCTGATGACCGGACTCAGCGCTTGGCGTCCGAACCCCTCGGCGGACTCCGCCAAACAAGGGTCGTGGGTTGGTCGGTTCCTTCAGGGAGCCAGTCTTGTCTCCACCCTGTGGTTGAGTTGGAAACGCGCTCGAGGCGGTTCCCCTTGATTCGTGGTCCGGCCTTTTTCTGATGGATTCCGAACACTTTTCCGCTGCCAGCCCCCCTCACCATGAAAACCCAACCGATCTACAACCACCCCCGTCCAGCCCACGAAATCGAGAAGCCGCCGAAGGTGAAGCCAAAATCGAAAGCCGCGACCCGGGCCAAGCACGGATCACGAGATTTGCGGGAGGACCGCGGCACGCGGCAAATCAAGAACACCCACAATTCCCAGACACAGCAGCATCATCCATGATTGGGAACGGCTGAACCGGCGATCCAACAGAGCGACAGGTCGACGTGAACCTTATGAGCTTGGAGTCGGTTCAGTGGTGGGGTTATCCTAAGGCCTCATCGTTGATACCCTTTCCATGAATCCCATTCCGCGTTCGCCTCGCAGCAGGGCTGGTCGTTCGATTTCTGCCGGCTTCACCCTCATCGAGTTGCTGGTCGTCATCGCCATCATAGCGATTTTGGCCGGCATGCTCTTGCCGGCATTGGCCAAGGCCAAGGCCAAGGCCACCGGAGCCGCCTGCGCCAGCAACCAGAAGCAGTTGATTCTGGCCTGGAACATGTACTCGATGGACAACAACGACTTTCTCGCTCCGACCGAGGGTTGGCGGAACAAGGCGGGGACTTCGGTGCCGCTCACTGGAGGAGGTTATTGGCAGGGACCGGTGCCTGACATCGCCAACGGCATCACCCTCGAAGAGGCTCTCAAGCGGGTTCAGAAGGGCATGACCAACTCCCCGATGTGGGAGTACTGCACTGCCTTTGGTGCGTATCACTGCGCGGGAGACCTCCGTTCCAAACGCCGACCCGGCACCGGATGGGCCTACGACAGTTATTCCAAGGCCAACGGCATGAACGGCATCCTTGGATGGGAAGCCTCGCAGCCGCCCTACCTCAAGGCGTCCGAGGTAAATTCCCCGTCCCAGTCCTTCGTGTTCATCGAGGAGTCTGACCCGCGCAATTCCAACCTCGGCACCTGGGTGTTGAGCACCGATTCGAAAGGGTGGATCGATCCCTTCGCCGTGTTCCACGGGAACTTCAGCACCTTCTCCTTCCAGGACGGCCACTACGAGGGGCACCGTTGGGTTGAGGCCAAGACCATCAAGGCCGCCAAGGATTCCGCCGTCGGCATCTCCAGCTTCAATTGGGCCGGTGGTGGTCCCAACAACCCTGACTTCCGTTGGGTTTGGAACAACTACCGTCACCGCGGTTGGAAGGAACTCTGAAATTCGTCGGGCCAGGCGTTCCGGAGATCCGCGGTGGTCTTGGGTGATCGACGGCAGAGTGCAGTCTTCCAGAAATTCCATTTCTGGCATCCGTTGTCGCTCGAGGGTTTCCATGATGAGTGATTTTGAGTTCCGATTCGGAGGGATTGCCCGGCTCTACGGGAAGGCCGCATTGAGTCGGTTTCGCGCTGCGCACGTCATGGTGGTCGGGATCGGCGGCGTGGGCTCCTGGGTGGTGGAGGCACTGGCCCGTTCGGGCATCGGTCGGCTCACCTTGGTGGATTTGGATGAAGTGTGCGTGAGCAACATCAACCGGCAGTTGCATGCTCTGGATTCCACGGTGGGACGATCCAAGGCAGAGGTCATGGTGGAGCGGGTTCGGGCGATTTCACCGGAGGCTCGGGTGGATGGCCGCGTGGAGTTTTTCACCGCCGATACGGCGTCGCGCCTTTTGGGGTTGGAGACCGATTCGATCTCCGAAGACCGCCCGGACTTCGTGGTGGATGCCATCGACGCCATGTCGAACAAAGTGCGGTTGATCGCCTTGTGTCATGGTGCCGGAATTCCGTTGGTGGTTTGCGGTGGTGCCGGCGGACGCCGTGATCCGACCGCGGTCCGGGTCGCCGATTTGGCCACCGTGACGCACGACCGACTGTTGAGTGAAGTGCGCAAGCGCCTCCGCCGGGAACATGGGTTTTCGCGGACCTCCAGAAAGCTGCGTATTGAATGTGTTCACTCGGCCGAGGCTCCGGTCTTTCCGGACCGTGATGGCGGCACTTGTGCGACCCGGGCTGCTGACGATGGAACACCTCTGCGTCTCAATTGTGAATCCGGCTTCGGTTCCGCCACACAGGTGACCGGCACCTTCGGTTTTGCAGCCGCCGCCCGAGTGTTGGCTCGATTGGCGACAGCGGTGTCCAACTCGGAATTGAACCCAGGGCCGAATCGGCCTGCTATCATGAGTGACGCTGGGCAGGTTTGACCAATGAGCATGCAGTACTGTCTGTGCGCCAGAACCGATGGTGGCCCCGGATGACTCGTTTTGGTGAAACCGGGGCAGCATCTGAGGAGTCTAAGGAATTGATTGTCCCGCATTTCAACCTTTTGATCTTCCCATGTGTTCGTGGTCCCGGCGCCTCATGGCCCGAATCGGTCCCGCTCTGACCGCCCTGTTGCTGCAATGCGTTTCATCGGTCCGTTTGCGGGCAGAGAATCGGGTGGATTACCGCTACGAGGATTATATCGAGGACAACGATCGGATCCACATTCGGACCCACGCCGTCTACGCCGAGCAGGCCTTGAACGCCAAGGCGGTGGTGAAAGGGAACTTTGTTTATGACGGTATCTCCGGTGCGACTCCGACCGGTGCGGCCGCTCCGGCAGGCAGCGATCGGTTGCCGCTCCAGAACTTCCAGGACATCCGCAGGGCTGGGTCGGTGGAGCTCGATTGGACCGCAGGCCGGTTCATCTCGCGGCCCCAGATTTCATACAGCGAAGAAAGTGATTACCGGTCTGTGGGGCTGTCTTGGAATCAAAGCATCGAGTTCAACCAGAAGAACACGATCCTGAACCTGGGAGTGTCGCGCAATTTTGACCAGGTGACCGGATTTTGGCTCAGCAACAAGACCCTCTGGAAAGACAAAGACACCTGGGATGGACTCATCGGCGTCACCCAACTGCTGGGGCCCAAGACCTACGTGACGGCCAATTTCACGGTCGGGGTGGCTGATGGCTATCTCACCGATCCCTACAAAGGGGTGCATTTTCGCTACGACTTTCCGGTGGATGGCTACAACGCCGATCCCTCGGCCGCAGTCGGCGAGAACCGCCCCAACCAACGCATCAAGCAGGTGGGGTATCTGGGGATCACTCACTTCGTGAGCCCCTTGAGCGGGAGCGTCGACGCCAACTACCGCCTCCACCACGACGATTGGGGTATTTGGGCCAACACGGCCACCGTCCAATGGAACCAGAAGGTCGGCGATAAGCTGCTGATCTCCCCGCTGGTGCGCTACCATGTCCAATCGGCGGCTGACTTCTATGCGCCCGTTTTCAACGGGACTTTGGTGGATCCCAATGGCGTGAACGCGGCTCTGCAGTCGGATGGGAGTTTGCTCTTCGAGGGAGAACCCGGGTATCCCGGCAGTGGTCAGGTTTTCTCGGTGCCTGCGTGGCCCCAATACTATTCGGCGGATTATCGCCTGAGCCACCTGGAGACTTGGACAGTGGGTGTCGGCATTCATTGGCAAGTGCACGAGCACGTTTCCGTGGACCTGGCTTACAAGCGCTACCTCATGCAGGGCTTGGACGGCGTGACCTTGTCGTCGGCTTACCCGCAGGCGAATGTCTTCACGATGGGCATAGGTTTCCAATGGTGAGCGCCCCGGTCCCATCGAGCGAACCTGCCTCCGCGGCCGCAGTCCGGGGGGATGCTCCGGCGGTCCTTCGCCGGATTCGGGAGTCTTGTCAGGAGTCGCGAACCGATGGCGGTCGGGAGTTGCGATTCTTGGCTCTCGGAACCACGTGCCGGTGGGTCACAGTGGGTTCTTCGGAAGCGATTCGCCGTTTCGATACCGAGGCCTTGGGATGGTTGGCGGCCTTCGAGGCCAAGTATTCGCGATTCCTGCCCGACAGTTGGATTTCTGTTCTCAACGCATCCGCCGGCGGTGCGGCGGTGGCTTCCGATCCGGAGATCGACCGCATCCTGGCGCTTTGCCACGAGATGCATTTTTTGACCCGCGGTGTGTTCGATCCCACCGCGTTGCCCCTCATTCGACTGTGGGATTGGCGCCGGGCACAAATTCCCACCGATCCAGAGATCGAAGCGGCCCGCCAGTGTGTGGGTTGGCGGAAGGTTCAGCGCAAGCCGGGTTCGGTGAGGCTGAGCGAGCCTGGGATGAGTCTCGACCTGGGCGGCATGGGCAAGGAGTACGCGGTGGATCAGGTGGCGCTTCTGGCGCGTCAATGTGGACTGACAGGGGCCCTGGTGGACTTCGGAGCCGACATCCGGGTGACGGGCTTGCCTGCCGATGGACGTCCCGGTTGGCATCTGGGGCTCGAGGACCCCAACCAACCCGGTCGGGCTTGGTGCGGATTGGCTGTTCGTGAGGCCGCCGTGGCCACCTCGGGCGATTATCACCGCGGCTTCAATGCGGCAGGCAGGCGCTGGGGACACATCCTCGACCCGCGCACGGGGCGTCCGGTCCAAAATGGGTGCCGGGCCGTGCACGTGCTGGCCCCAAGTTGCACGCTGGCGGGCATGCTCAGCACCGCTGCGCTGGTTTTGGGACCCGAAGAGGGCCTTCGCCTGATCGAATCTCAAGCCGGGGCCGAGGGGCTTCTCCATGGGCCTCAATCCAAACTCAGCAGTCGCCGATTCTATGAACATGTCGCCTCTTGAAACCTCCATGCCACGCCGCCGATTCCTGCGGTCTTCGGCCGCCTGGATGGCGCTGTCGGCCACAGCGCCGCTGAGTTGGGCCGCTGGGCTCCAGCCCGGAGACGCCCTTCCCGATCTCAAGAACCTGCAACTCGAGGGTGCTCTGCCAGATTTGTCCGGCAAGGTGGTTCACCTCGATTTCTGGGCCTCTTGGTGTGTGCCTTGTCGTCAGTCTTTCCCGGTGCTGGAAACTCTTCATAAGACCTACGGATCGAAGGGGTATGTGCTCATTGGCGTTTCCATGGACGAGCGGCAGCCCGACATGGATCGGTTCCTCAAGAAGAACCCGGTGAGCTTTGCGACCGTGCGTGACGCCCAAGAGAAACTGGCCTCCAAGGTGCGCCCTCCCGGGATGCCGACTTCCTATTTCTTTGGGCCGGATGGGCGTCTGGATTCGGTGCACCCCAAGTACGAAGGGGATGCCACCCGTAAGAAGTATGTTGAAATCATCGAGCGCCTCCTGAAATCGGTCAAAGCCTGAACCTTATCAACCGGATCGACATGAACCTGAAAAAAACACTCCCCCTTCAACCCGCCTGTTCTTCCCGTATGGGTGGGATGGCGTTGGCGGTTTTAGCGGTGATCATTGCCTTGGGAACAGGTTGTTCCACCGTTGAGCCGTGGCAGCGTCGCACGTTGTCGGATGCGACCATGCGCGGAGACCGGGATCCGGCAGGGTTGTTGTTGGCCGAGCACATGTGGTTCAGCCGTGAGGCAGCAGCCGGCGGACGCGGAGTGGGCGGGGGTGGTTGCGGTTGCAATTGAACCCGGCCTCCGATCGCTTGGTCTGCGTTGGTTCGTTGGTGACTATAGATTTGTATGAAACGTGTCTTGATTCATTCCCATGTGTTGGCTGCCTTTCTTCAATTGGCACCGCTGGTGCGGGTGGCCCAGACAGCCCCTGGTGTGGTCGCCGCTCCTACGCTTTTCATCCTTCGATGGGTCTTCGGTGCTGCCGCCGTTGCGGGCAGCATGCATGGACTGTCGGGGGCTACCGGTGTGGTGCCTGCGGCCGTTCGGGCCACCAACGGCGTTCGCACGTCGGTGACGTTCTCGATCACCAGTTCTTCCCACGGCACTGCCAGATCCTATTCCGCCGTCTCTGGATTGCCGCCGGGCACTACCCTCTCCACGCGTGGAACGCTCACGGGAACCCCCACCGCCAGCGGACCGTTCACCCTGAGGATCCGCGGTTGGGAGACCACCAGCTTGGGGGGCAAATGGGCTGATCTCAACGTGGCGATCACAGTGGTCGGTGCCAATCCGCCCGTGGTCACGTCCCAGCCGGCCAGCCTCACCGTGGCCCCGGGCCAATCGGCGAGTCTGACTGTTGCCTATTCAGGGGATCAACCCGTGGCGCTGCGGTGGTTCAAGGAGGATCTCGAGGTCAAGAATGCCACCAATGCGACCCTGACCATTCCCAGCGCCCAAGCGGCCGATGCGGGACGCTACCGACTGAGACTGATCAACGATTTGGCGACGGTGTTCAGCGATTGGGCGACGATCACCGTTCAGGCGGCGGTGGCGAAGCCGGTGATCACCACGCAACCGGTCGGCCGGGCACTGCATGCCGGTGAAGGGTTCTCCTTCGCTGTTTCTGCGACAGGCTCCGACCTGACCTATGCCTGGACGCGGGATGGTGTGGCGGTCGGCAGTGCTGATGGCCCGCCGGGGGCGACGTTGGTGGTGACGAATGTCACCGCGGCAGCGGCTGGGGTGTACCGGGTGCGGATCACCAACCCGGGTGGATTCGTGGACAGCGACGGCGCGACGGTGTCTGTGGCCGGTCCGGTGGTGTGGGACCCACCCATTCTCGTCTCGGACTCTCTGAGGCTTTCCTTCAATGGGCTGACTGGGCGCCGTTATGCGATCGAGTCGGCGGCTGCCATGCCAGGTCCTTTCTCGGTTCAGGCCGAGATGATGAGTCAGTTGGGTGGGACCGTGCTGTTTGATCCGATCGGCGGATCGGGTCGGGTTTACCGAGTGCGTCCATTGCCTTGATCCAAGGACTGAGTCCCTGCCGCATGAGATTCCTGTCCCGCGCGGTGTGGCAGCCCCGGATTCAAGGGCCCGAAGTTCAAGGGCCCTGAGGGAGTCGGACGGGGAAGGTTTCGATCAGCTTGGAACGAACGGGGGCGAGCGGTGTCTGTGGGTTTTGAGCCAGCGCTCCTGCCATGCCTGAGGCAAAGGCTGCCGAGACCGATGTGCCCTGAACCACCCAGGACTGTCCGTCCATCTGGACCACCGTCGAACCCGGCACACCGAGATCGACGAAGCCTCCGCGGTTGGCGTAGGGCGTCAGTTGCCCGGAGCGTCCTGTTGCGGTCACCGCCAGCGTTGTCTCATAGGCAGCTGGGTAGAAGGGGGCTGCACTGCCGTTGTTGCCCGCCGCGGCGATGACCAAAGCCCCTTGGCCGCTCACTTGCTGGATGACGTCCCGGAGGTAGGGGCTGTCTTGGGCGCTGCCGAGCGACAAATTGATGATGGTGGAACCGTCTTGGGCTGCTTGTGTGATCCCGCGGGCCACGTCCCATGTCGAGGCCGACTCGCTGGCACCGTAGACATTGTACGGCTGGATGCGGGTGCTGGTGCTGGTTTCGGGCGATCCGGCGCTCAGGCCACGAACCATCGCCTCGGCCATGGCAGTGCCGTGCGATGGGCTGTCCGAGGCCGGGGTCCCGGGTACCACATCCACCGTGGGCAGCAGGAAGGATTGGAAAGCTGGACCCAGCGGTTGCGGTGCGGAGTCAATGAGGGCGATCACCCGCCGGTTCCCATCAGGTCGCACCGTGGCCGTCAACCGCAGGGGTGGGGCGGTCATTCCAGTGACCGCGACAGGCGCGTCTGGGACTTCGAATCGTTGGTTGTTTTCGATCGCTAGGTCTTCCGACTCTTTGGCCAGCTTCTGCCTGGCGTCCTCGGCTTGTTTCTCCGAATCGAAGCGCAACCGATAAGCCCCGGTCACGCCGTTGGTTCCCACCAAATGGGCGCCCTCCAGACCGGCCAAGTGCTTCAGGTCGATGGAGGAGCCGGATTTGGAGCGGATGATCAATTCGTTGGCGATCACTTCGTCGCCCGCGTCGGCGATGATTTCGCGGTTACTGGAACGGGCATGGGTGGCGAACACCTTGAGTTCCCGGCGGCCATTGCTGGCCGTGGTCAGAGAGTAATTCATTCCGCCAAGGATTCGCGGCAAGGCCTCCCGCGCGGGCAGGTTTCGGAACTGGGCCCGAATTGTCGGGGGAACTTGGGTTTCGATGCCGTCTTCGATCCAAACCCGCCAACCGGTTTGAGCGCTCAGTCGCGCCAATACCCGTTGGAGGGGCCACCCGGGGATCGAAGCAGCGTACCGATCGGTTGCGGCATTCCAATACAGGCCTTTCCGCGCGGCAGCGGTGGACGGGAGAAGGGCAGAGTTTGTGGCAGCGTCGGTTTTGGGTGCCGAAAGAGGGGTAGCCAATGGCTCGGCCGGATGGGTTTGGCCGGTGAGAACCAATCCCACCCACAGGCAGGTCAGTGGCAACAGGCGGCTCCGCATGGGGTAAAGTCTAACGAATTTCGGGCCAGACGCCAAAGTATGGACCTCGATCATTCAGAGGAACTCGAAAACTCCGACTTCGTCTGCTTCGAAACCTTGAGTTCAATGCAAACAGTGTTAAATTCACCCGCAACTTCAGCCGTCCAGAGCCCCATTGCTATGAGCCTTTTCGAACACCAGCCAAGACGGACCTTTCTCCGAGGATTGGGTACCGCGGTCGCGCTTCCGTTTTTGGCATCGGCTCCGGCTGTCCGCGCATTGGGGGCCGCGGCAGGTGCTGCGGCTTCGGCGGGCAAGCCCCCGTTGAGGATGGCTTTCGTGTACATCCCGAACGGGGCTCTCATGAAGCACTGGACGCCCGAGCAGACCGGTTCGTCCTTCGACTTGCCCCGCATCCTGAAACCGCTGGCGCCGGTGCGTGACCAGCTCACCGTGCTGAGCGGGTTGGCACACGACAAAGCTCTCCCCAATGGCGACGGTGCCGGTGATCATGCCCGGGCCTCCGCGACGTTCTTGACGGCGTGTCAGGCGCGCAAGACTCAGGGCGCCGACATCCGGGTGGGTGTTTCGGTGGATCAATGGGCAGCCCAGAAAGTCGGCAACCACACCCGGTTTCCCAGCCTCGAATTGGGCACCGATCGCGGCCAACTCTCCGGCCAGTGTGATTCCGGATACAGCTGCGCCTACTCGTTCAATGTGTCCTGGCGTTCGCCTTCGACTCCCATGCCTCCAGAAGTGGATCCGAAGTTGGCCTTCGACCGGTTGTTCACTTCGGGAGACACGGGCGAATCCGCCGAGGTGCGGGCCCGGCGTCAGGCGAGGCGTTCCAGTGTTCTCGATTTCGTGATGGAGGATGCCAAGCGACTCCATGGTCAGTTGGGTCGCAACGACCAGCACAAGCTCGACGAATACATGAGTGCGGTGCGGGATGTGGAGCGCCGCATCGCCATGGCCGACAAGGTTGGGGTTGAGTTGCCCGACCACACTCGTCCGGAAGGGGTTCCAGCGAAGTTCGAGGACCATGTGAAGCTGATGTTCGACATCATGACGCTGGCGTTCCGCACCGACAGCACCCGCATCGGCACCTTCATCATGTCCCACGATGGCAGCAATCGCCCGTATCCGATCATCGGAGTGAAGGAGGGACATCACGACCTGTCGCACCACGAAAGCAAGGAGGACAAGAAGGAGAAGATCGCCAAGATCAACGTCTTCCACATGCAGTTGTTCGCTGCTTGGCTTAAACAGCTTCAGGACACCCGGGAGTCCGATGGCAGCAGTCTTCTCGACAATTCGATGATCGTCTATGGAAGTGCCATTGAAGACGGCATGTCCCACGCCCACCACGACTTGCCGGTCCTGCTCGCGGGGCGGGGCGGCGGATCCATCAAACCGGGACGCCATGTCCGTTATGCCAAGAACACTCCGATGGCCAACTTGTTCCTGTCGATGCTCGACCGGATGGGCGCGCCAGCGGAGCGCTTCGGCGACAGCACCGGACGCCTCGATCAGTTGAGTTGAGCCGAATCCCGGGTATCAGGCCCTATTACTCGGTCGGGCGCAGGGGGAAAAGGGGTCAGTTCTTGATAACGACAAATGAAGCGGCTTCCAGCGGTCTCCCAAAAGGGAGCACCTGGGGTCGAAATAGGCGGCATCAAATCACCCACCCCCTGAGCAAGTGAGGACTGCGTTGGGATGGCCCACTCGGGCATGTCCGAAGCCGTCATGGCCGACGTGCTCGACGCGCAAGCTCCGGACTCCATCGCTCAATTGGCGGCGGTCGGATGGTCAATCCGTCGCATTTTCCGCCATCTCGGGCTGGAACGAGAGACCATCCGCCGCTACCTCCGGCATCCGCCTGATCCGGAACGACCTCCGCCGGATCCAAAATCACCCGCCATTTTGACCGCCAGAACGGGCGGGGGGGCGGAACGATTGCCGAATTGTGGACCCGGGAAAGATGTCGGCATCAGTACTTCCATTATCGAGAACCGTTCCCGTTCCCGCCCAATCCCAGCGGTCACGTCGGGTAGAGAGTTAACAATATCAAGAACTGACCCCTAAACTGACCCCTAAAGACAGGACCCCAGCCTCCAGGCTTTCTGAGTTCGACCGTTCCCCTGGTTTCGGCCCATTCGCTGTATCTGCTCATCTGCCCCGGTAGGGCCGAATTCCCGAGCCGGCCGCTCCATCCTCACCCGACCACTTCGCCATTGCCCTAGGCGACTTCGTCATCACCGGGGCCGCCTTGCGCGACCAAGGTCGCGCCGTGTGTTCCACCCCATAGGCATAGCAGAACCGCCATTTGGACCTTGGGATCATGGAGGGCAGGCGGGCCAAGGCCGTGGTTCACGCATCCCTGAGAATACTGAAGCTGCGATACAGCCCGGCGCTCAGGGGATTGAGCAGGCGCCAGACGATCGGAATGGGCCCCTTTTCGCACCGTTCCCATCGTTCGAGCCGCACCTCACCCAGGGCGGCGAATTCGTGGTTGGGGGTTTCGCGCACAAACAGGAAGAACCGCCAGCCATTTCCGGGACTCTCCGTGAACCGTTGCCCCAGTCGATTTCCCGGATTGGCCCGGTTTTGGGTTTCCCACGCGAACAGTTCCGGGCTGATCGCATAGTCGCGGTACTTCACTCGATCATGGAATCCCTCGCTCTTATCGAGGGTGACGAACAGCACGCAAAGTCGCTCGACGGTGAACGCCAACACACCCTCGCGCTGAACGGGACGGCGCTCTTGGGTCGTGTAACCCAACGCGGCGAGGACCTCCAAGCGGCTGTACCTGCCGTGCAACGACAGTGGCCATTCCGCCAGAGCCCCAGTCATCGGGTGCCCCGGGGTTTCGCTGGATTCCTCGAGGTAGGCCAGCAACTCCGTCAACTCTGCGCGGAATGCGGGATTCTGTGAAAGGGAGGCCCGAAACTCCGGCAACGTGATGAGCCGGGTTGTTTCGTGGTAGATCTGGTGTGCCAGCATCAACGGGGCCCGCGATGGGGTCGCGTCCTCAGTGCGGCCTGAGATCCAGTCCATCCACCGTGTGATCAACCGCGGGTCATTGGCGTGAAGCAAGCGCCCCGCTCGTTGCAACAGCACCTCATCCTCGGGGCCGAAGGGCATATAGGGAAGACCCGCTGCGCGCAGCAGTCCCTGCCAAGAGCGCCTGTTCTCATACAGTTCACTGAGCTCGATGCCCTGATCCCGCAAGAAATCCCCGAGGCGCAGCGATCCGGACCGGTTGGCCGCCCATGCCAGCACTTCACCTCGGAGGCGACGGGCATTGACCTGAAGGCTTTGCCGCAAGTTCGCCAGGACTCGCTCGCGGGCCACCCTGTCGAGGTGGAGGTGGCATCCCGGTGGCAACTGTCCGAACCCTTTTTCGACCGCCTCACTCAGTTGGCTACGATTGAGACCGGTGAGGCTGCGGTAGAGGATGTCGAAGCGAAACTCCTGCTCGTAAAGCCCCACGTAATCGAGCACCAGGCAGCATGCCTTTCCCGGACTGTGGCGCAGACCACGCCCGATTTGCTGTTGAAACACCACCGGGCTTTGGGTGGGGCGCAGCAGGAACAACGTATTGACGGCCGGAATGTCGACGCCTTCGTTGAACAGGTTGACCGAGCACACCACCTTCAACTGGCCTGCCTGCAGTCGACCCACCACCTGTTCCCGAACTTGGTGGGAGTCGTCGGACGATACCGCCGTCGCCGCCAATCCGAGTCTCGTGAACACGTCGGCCATGAATCGGGCATGCTCCACGCTCGTGCAGAAGGCCAACGCCCTCATGGCTCCCAGGTCGTCCACATACCGATCGATCGACTCGGCGACGCTCCGTGCTCGGATCTCGCTGCTCGTCAACACGCGGGCCACCTGGCTCATCTCGCCGGCACGTCCCCAGTCGACCCCTCGAAAATCAACCGCATCTGCCGTGGCATAGTACTCAAACGGGCAAAGCAATTGCTGATCGAGGGCCTCCCAGAGGCGGAGGGAACAGGCGGGTGATCCGTCGGGTCGCGAGTCGAAAAATTCCGCCAGCGGTTGACCATCGAGGCGCTCTGGCGTCGCGGTGAGTCCCAGCAAGATAGACGGGCGAAGGCTTCGGACCACGTTTTGGAAACTGGTGGCCGGGAGGTGGTGCGCCTCGTCCACGATAACCATCGTCCAGTAGTCACCGCCCAGTTGGTCGACCAGATCCCGGTTGTTCAGAGTCTGGATCATCGCAAACAGATGCTCATGCGCTGCGGGATCGGTGGAACCGTCGAGCACCTCACCGAAGGCGCCATCTCGCAGGACATGCCGGAATGTTGCGCGTGCTTGCTCAAGCAGTTGGCGCTGATGAGCAATGAACAGTAGACGCGGTTGACCGCCTCGTTGTGAGCAGAGTCTCCGGTAATCAAACGCCGACACCACGGTTTTGCCGGTACCGGTGGCGGCGACCAGCAGGTTGCGAGTCCGCCCATGAGCTCGTTCGTGTGCCAACCGATCGAGCATCACCTGCTGGAACCCCTTGGGCTGAAGGTCAAACCAAGTGCGCAGGGCAATGACCTGACCCGCCGGTGTTCCTCGTTGGGTTTCCAGGGCGCGATCCAGGGCGGTTCGGTGGTCCGGATTTTGCGGGTCGTAGGGAGAGAACTCCGGATCATTCCACAAGGTCTCGAAATTGGCCTTCGCCGATTCGAACAATGCGGCGTCCCGCGCCTGGGAAACCTTGATGGTCCACTCGATCCCATCGATCAGCGCGGACTTCGAGAGGTTCGCGCTTCCGACAAATGCCGTGCCGAATCCGTTGGGACGCTCAAAGATCCAGGCCTTCGCATGGAGTCGTTCCCGCTGACCGTCGAGGGAAACACGGACTTGGACCCCGGGGTACTGAGCCAACTGATCCAACGCGGATCGATCGGTGGCGCCGAGGTAAGTAGTGGTGAGGATTCGAATCTGAATTCGTGTCTTGCCCTGGGCATCTGCGGCCGTCACCCGTTGGAAAACATCAGCCAGTTTTCGAACACCCGCCTTCTTGATAAAGCTCACCAGCAGATCGAGTCGCTCTGCGGTTTCCAATTCGGCGCGCAATTCGGAGTAGAGCGAGGGTTCACCACGACCCGAAGTGAACAACCAGGGCCTACTCAGGCCGGTCCGCGGAAGCACCGGGCGAATCTGAGGCTCGTGAATGGCTCGCAGCAGCTTGAGTTCGTTGGCCGGCAAGGGTGCGGACAAACCGTCTGCCGCGCCGTCGCGGGCGGCCCTCAGCATCTTCGCGATGAGGCGCAGTTCATTTTGCGCCTGCTCCACCTCATCGCTGGCCGTCGAGGAAGCCAAATCAAGGAGTTCCGGGATGCGCGAGGCGAGTTCATCCAGCAGAAGATCCCGCCGTGCTGCCTCTGTCACCCCTTCGACCCAAGCACGCCCTGCTGCTTCCAGTTGCTGCAGCTCAGTGACTTCGCTTTCGCGAACCAACCGTTCGTAGATCCCTTGGCGCATGGTGGGGCTTTTGATGAAATTGGAGGTGGTCAGACAGGTTCTACTTGCCCGGCCTCGTGGCACAGAACCTCCAGCAGAAATTTGCGGGGTACGTTTTGCAGCCGGGCGTTCAGCCGGATGATACCGTTTGCAGGACGGACGCGGCCGAGGGAACGCGCGAGGCGCGGCGAGAACTCGACGGTCACCCGATCCACAAGGCCGGGTGTGCGCCAAAGCGTTGACCAGCGGGTCAGCACTCTGGGCAGGTCGAGGGTGGACTTCAGCGGTCGGTTCGGCACGGGAGTTTGCGGCAGCGCACGGTCTGCCGACCATTGGGTGATGGCGCCGAGATTATCCCGCAGTGGTCAGGGCTCCAAGCCGGCAGGACGTGGCCGGGGTGGGTTGTTGGGATGCTCCCGAAGGTGGTCCTCGGTGTATTCAGGCACATTCCCGGCAAATCGGCGCCCACCCGGAGGGCCTGACGGCGCGTTCGCCCGCGGGATTTGGGCCATTGGATCCATGCGGTCATGCGCGGAGGATCCGCGAGCCCTTGGGACATCCGCTGGGGGAGGGTCGGCGAATTCCCAGGAACTCCGGCGGTGATGACTGGAGGCTGGGTGTACCGCCGAGATGACTGGCGGCTTGGGGCACCGCGGCGGGGCCAGCGTTGATCAGCGCGGGGGCAGGGTCGAGAGGAGTTCGCGGGCGACGTTGGGAATGATGTCGCGTTCGGTGGCGTGGTCGGTGGTGAAGACCACCAGGATCACGCGGCGGCCGGTGGGCAGTTCGATGAGCGCGGCGTCGTGGCGGGTCTGGCTGGTGAGGCCGCATTTCGACCAGAGCTTTGTGCCGGGTTTCAGTGCGATGCCTGTGTACCCATGGGCTTGGTCTTCTGGATCGGTCGCCGGGGCGGTGAAGTCCCGGGCCATGAGGTCGAGCATCTGGCGAGATCGGGCGGACGAGACACAGCGGCCCTCGGCCATCTCAAGCATCAGGCGCGCGGTGGCCTCGGTGGTCAGGAAGTTGCGCCGGGGTTCGAAGGCGGCTATGGCCTGGCTCTCGCGGCCGTAGGGGCCCTCGCACCAGGGCTTCTTGCTGGCGTTGACCGTGGTGGGGTAGCCCTGGGTGTGGAACCACCGGGTGACCGCGGCGCGTTGGTCCACCCATGTCTTCAGTTCCGCCGCGGGCAGTTCCGGGCCGCTGGTGGTGCCGGTGAGCAGGTCGATGAGATAGTGGGTGGGCTCGTTGTACGACTCCACGATCATGTCGCGGAGGGCGCGGCGGACCTCGGGCGTGTCGGCGATCCTCCCGTCTTCCATCCAGCGATGCACGGCAGCTTGGTAGAACAGCTTGATGACACTCGCCGGGTAGACGGGTTCCGTGCCTCGGACGGAGGCGAAGGTGGGATTCTTGGACTCGCTCAAATCGACTGCCGTAACGGCAAGTTGCTGGGTTTGGAGCGGTGGGTTCCAAGTGCGGGCCAAGGTCTTGCCAACGGCTTGCTCCACCGAGCGCTGCAAGGTCGGGGAATGAAGGGCCGATGGGTGGCCAGCCAGATCGGTTTGGGCGGCAATAGAAGTCATTCCCACGCAAGCAAGGGCCACGACGGCCATGACGAGTTCAATCGCGTTTTTCATCGGGCCTCTCGAGGAATCGCATGACCGTGTCGCCGTGTCGCATGTCCTTCCGCTCTTTCCAGGTGGCGGGAATCTCCAGCGTGTCGCGCTTGGTGTGGCCTACCACGAACAGTCCTCCGGGAGCCAGAAGTCCGGGCAAGACGATGTCATCGAGCAGCAATTGGGCGAGCGAGGTGGATCGCCGGCCGACGTTCTTCTCACCGTAGGGCGGATCGGCGATGATCAGGTCGAATTGGCGTCCGCCCTGAGCCAGTTGGGGAAAAACCAGGAACACATCCTGTACGCGCAGGTTCACGGCGGTGACCGGGAGTCCCGAAGAGGCGAGGTTCTGACGGAAGAACCGGGCGTGTTTCTCGGACTTCTCGATGCTGACCATTTCCCGGGCCCCACGGCTCAGGCATTCGAGGCCCAGCGCCCCGCTGCCGGCGAACAAGTCCAAGACGCGGGCCCCATCGAGGAAGGCTCCCAAACTGTTGAAGACCGCCAGCTTGACCTTGTCGGGCGTGGGTCGAACCCCCAGTCCTTCTGGGACCTTCAATAGTCGTCCTGCGGCCAGTCCTCCAATGATTCGCACACCCTGAGAGTGGGCTCCAGCGCCCGGTCGGCAAGCATCGGTTGAAAGCCTGAATTGACTCCCGGCGTGATGGGGCAACATTCCAATCAATGAAACGCTCCTCCTTCAACGGACTGATCTCAGTCGCCACCCTGACCCTCACCACCCTCACCATGATTGCAGCCACTCCGCTCCAGGAGGTCAAACTCAAGGACATCGACGGCAAGGATACCTCGCTCAAGGCTTACTCGGGCAAGGTGCTGTTGGTCGTGAATGTTGCTTCGCAGTGCGGTCTGACCCCGCAGTACAAGCAGTTGGAAGCGGTCTACAAGAAGTACCACGGGCAGGGGCTCGAGGTGCTGGGATTTCCGTGCAATCAGTTCGGAGCCCAAGAACCGGGTACGGCCGAGGAGATCAAGACTTTCTGCTCCACCAAATACTCGGTCAGTTTCCCACTGTTCGCCAAGCTGAACGTCAATCCGCCGGAGCAGCACCCCTTGTACTCGCTGCTCACGGGCAAGGAGGCGGCTTTCCCCGGACCGATCGAGTGGAATTTCGGCAAGTTTCTCGTGGGCCGTGATGGCAAGGTGCTGCACCGCTTCAGCCCGCGCACCCAGCCCGATGCCGCCGAGGTGGTCGCGGCCATTGAGTCGGCCTTGAAAGCGAAGTGATTTTGCCTCCGCGGGTCCGAATATCCAGGATCGGTTCATTCGGATCTCCCTCGGGACCCCACGGTTCCAGTGAAACGAAAAAGCCCGCCGTTTGGCGGGCTTTTGAGTGCTTTGGTTGTCCTTCGGATCAGTTCCGGGGCAGGGCGACCACACCGGTGCGGGTGAGATCGAGGATGCCGAAATCCTTCACCAGCAGCAGGAACTGGTTGATCTTGGTTTCAGCTCCGGTGATTTCGATCACGATGTTGTCTGATTGGACGTTGACCACCTTTGCGCGGAACAGTTCGGCCAGTTGGCAGATCTCGGCACGGTTCTGGCCATTGGCCGACACCCGGACGAGGACCAGTTCCCGGTCGATGTAGTCGGTCTTGCTATAGTTCACGATCTTGACCGAATCGATGAGCTTCTCGAGCTGTTTGCAGATCTGCTCAACGGTGGCGTCATCCCCGCGGGTGACGATGGTCATCCGGCTGAGGGTGGCGTCGTGGGTCGGGGCGACGTTCAGGGAGTCGATGTTGTAGCCGCGGCCGCTGAACAGGCCGGTGACGCGGGTCAGGACGCCGAACTTGTTTTCGACGAGCACGGAGATGGTGTGGCGCATGGGATGTTCGATTTTCTCGGTATCGGTATTTCGGTTCGTGGAGGCTGGCCTGGACGCACCGGCTCTGGAAACGGGGCCCGCACAGAACCGAAGCCCGCGATCCGTTGCCGGAGACGCGGGCGACCTGGATTCCAAACAGTCGGCCAGTCCGCGTCAGCCCCTGGGGGCTACACGTACGGCTACCGGTTCACGCATCGGAATCACGCGCGGACGCTATCGAAGCCCCCAAGGCAGCGGCAACGGGTATTTTCCGGTGAACAAGGTGCTCGGCGCTTTGCGAGACCCGGGGAGATTGCCTATGGTCTGGCGAATGACCCGATGGATCCTGAGCCCAACCGCGGTGTTGCTGTGGTTGCTTTCCGCACTGATCGCGGAGGCGCAAACGCAGCGTCTGGTCCCTCGTGGGGATCTTTGGCACTTGGCCAAGGGAACCACCGAGGCGTCTTCACCCGATCCGACCGGCTGGCGGGCGATCGGGTTCAATGACGCCGCGTGGTCTGCGGCAACGCTGCCGGTCTTCTACGGTGAGGCGCTGACGGGGACGGAATTGACCGACATGCAGAATCAGTATTCCACGGTGTTCTTGAGACGTTCGTTCACCGTGGGCTCACCGGCGGATGTCCGAAGCCTGGTTTTGCGGGTGAAGGTGGACGACGGTTTCATCGCCTGGATCAACGGTCGTGAGGTCGCTCGTTTCGGTGCGCCGGAAGGTGATTTCACAGTCACTTCTTTGGCTTCTTTGACGGCGGTCGAGCCGGTTGATTTCACCGATTATGCAGTGGCCCTGCCCAAGGAAGTGCTCAAGTCCGGAACCAATGTGCTGGCGATCCAGGCGTTCAACGTGACCTTGGCCAGCAGCGATTTGGTCCTCGATGCGGAATTGGAAGCCGACATGGATGCCCAGCCGCCCCGAATCGCGCGGATCCTGCCAGCCGAAGGGGCTGTCGTGGAGCCGTTCAGTTCGGTTGAGGTGCTCTTTGATGAACCGGTGCGGGGTGTCGACGCCTCTGATTTGAAGATCAACGGATTGCCCGCGCAGTCGGTCGTGGCGGTCGCGCCCGACCAATATTTGTTCAGCTTCCCCAAGACGCCGCTGGGCACGGTGGGTTTCCAATTCGTTTCCGGCCACGGAATCACCGACTTGTCTTCAGCAGGGCTTCCCTTCGCGGGGGCCACCTGGTCGGTGACCGTGGAAGGCGGGACTGAAGCCAAGGGAGTACTCATCAATGAATTCCTCGCGGTGAACAGCCGGGGTTTGCGCGATGAGGATGGAGACAATTCTGATTGGATCGAACTCTTCAACAGCGGCGCTGCGCTGGCTTCCATGCAAGGCTGGGTGCTGGTGGCCGGGACCGATCGTTGGGTCTTTCCGTCCTTGTTTCTGGCTCCCAACGGTCGACTTCGGATCTTTGCCTCGGGCAAGAACCGTACGAATGACACGGCCCGCTTGCACACCTCGTTCCGGCTCAGTTCCGCCGGTGAACGCTTGGCGCTGATCAACGCCCAAGGCGTGGTTCAAGATGAATACGCTCCGGCCTATCCCGCTCAGCGGGCGGACGTTTCCTATGGCCATGCCGAAGGCGCACCCAATCGGAACGGATACTTCGTTGTTCCGACTCCGGGCGCACCGAATGGGGCCAAAGGCGACGGCTTCGCCCCCGAGGTCGAATTCTCGGTTTCCAGCGGAACGTATTCCGGCGCTCTGGAAGTGCAGTTGAGGTCGCCCACCAACGCACCCGTGCCGGCCGGGACGGTGATCCGCTACACGGTGGATGGGTCCATGCCCACGGAGACATCGCCGGTGTATTCGACTCCGCTGCGGTTCAATAATCTGGCGGTGCGGCTGCGTGCCCGAGCCTTCACCAGTGGATTACTGCCGGGCGAGCTGCGTGGTGAAACCTACCTGCCTCTGACAACGACGCTGGCCAACTTTCGTTCCGATCTCCCGGTGATGCTCATCCATGATTTTGGTCAAGGGCGACCTCCGGCCAACACGCGGGTCTTCGCCCACATGCAACTGTATGAGCCCGATACCAACGGGGTGACGCGGTTGACGAATGCTCCCACCTTGGCCACGCGAGCCGGCCTCTCCATCCGGGGTTCCAGCACTGAAGGTATTCCCAAAGCCAGTTATCGGGTCGAGTTTCGCGACGAGTGGGACAATGACCGTCCGCTGTCGCCCTTGGGCATGCCCGCCGACGGCGACTGGGTGATGTACGCCCCGAATTCATTTGAGCCGGTGCTCATCCACAACCCGTTCATGCACCAGTTGAGCCGGGACATCGGGCGCTACTCGCCCAACGCCCGCTTCGTGGAGGTATATTTCGTGGGTTCGGGCACCGGGGCGATCGACTCGTCCAGCTATGCGGGCATTTATGTGCTCATGGATCGGATCGAGGTGGGCAAGGACCGGGTTGATGCCGGGACCTTGGAGCCGGAGAACCTCACGTTGCCCTCGCTGTCCGGCGGTTACCTCATGAAGATTGATCGTTTGGATCCGGGGGACGCCGGGATCTTTGCGGCCAATCAGACGGTGGCGCTGGTGGATCCGAGAGAGGATCAACTCAGGCTTCCCGCCCGCGCTCCTCAGCTGAATTACATCCGCAACCATCTCACCGCTTTCGGCAACGCCCTGTACGACAATGCCCGGTTCACCAATCCGGTGACGGGATTCCGGGCCTACATCGACACAGGCTCTTGGGTGGATCACCACCTGTTGAACGTCTTGTCGTTCAATGTCGATGCCTTGCGACTCAGCGCCTATTTCTACAAGAAACGCGAAGGCAAGATTCATTTCGGCCCAATTTGGGATTTCGATCGGACTCTCGGCTCCACCGACGGGCGGGACTCCAATCCCCGCGTTTGGCGGTCTCAAAGCGGAGATCTTGGCACCGACTTCTTCAATTATCCGTGGTGGGACCGGGTCTTCCGCGACCCCGAGTTCTATCAGGATTACATCGACCGTTATCAGGACCTGCGGACCCGCCAGTTCGCCACCACCAACCTCTGGCGTTTGATCGACGACCTGGCTCGTCAGGTCCGTTCGGCACAACCCCGCGAGCAGAATCGATGGGGGGTCGCTCCTCGTGGTGGCAGTTATCAGGCCGAGGTCAACTTGATGAAGGCGTGGATTTCAAATCGAACCGATTTCATGGATCGCCAATTCGTGTCTCCACCCCGTTTGGTGAGCCCCTCAGGTCGAGTGGACTCCGGATTCGGTGCGGAGATCATCGCGCCGTCAGGTTTGACGACTTCCGTCTACTACACGACCGACGGGTCCGATCCCCGATGGCCCGGTGGCAGGACCAATCCGGCGGCCCGTCGCTACACGGGAAACCCCATCGTTCTGGATGCCAATGCCAAGCTGGTGGCCCGTTCGGTGAACCCTTTTCACAGCGCGCTGACGGGTGCCAACAACCCGCCCTTGAAATCCACGTGGTCCGGACCGGTGTCGGCCACCTATGTCGTGAAGCCCATCCCGCTGGTGGTGAGTGAAATCCATTTTCACCCTGTCGACGGTGGTGCGCCCGGCGATGCCGACGATCTCGAATTCGTGGAACTCTGGAATCGCGGCGACAGCCCCTTGCCATTGGCGGGGATGCGCCTCCGGGGTGGTATCGACTTCACCTGGTCTCCCACCAATGCGCCAACGTTGGCCGCGGGTGCCTACGGGGTTCTGGTCCGGAATCTGGCGCGGTTTTCGGTCGCCAACCTGACGGTGACCAACCTGATCGGTGAATACGGATCCGATCAGTTGGCCAATGACGGGGAACGCTTGGCACTCAGCGGTCCGCTGGATGAGCCCGTGTTCGATTTCCGTTATGAGGCTGCGTGGGAACCGTTGGCCGACGGAGGAGGGTACTCGTTGGTGTTGGCCGCTCCATCCTCACCGGGAGATCCGGCATTGGCCGCCTCCTGGAAGCGCAGCGCGCAGTTGGGCGGATCGCCTGGAGCACCGGAACCCAACACGGCCGAAGAGTTGGTGCGGGTGGTGGCCGAACGGGATTCGACGGGGGTTCGTTTCCGCTTCGATGCGGCGGCGGGTTCATCCCACCGCTTGGAGGAACGGGTATCCCTCTCAGAGGGCGATTGGACCACGTTGAATACATGGCCCGCTGCCGCGGTGACCCGTGCCGAGGAGTTTCGCGTAGAAACCTCCGGCACCACCCGGTTCTTCCGGGTGCGTCGGTTCTGAGGCCATTCGGGCAACTCGAGTGACTTGGGGTGAAGAACGATCGGTTCGAGAATCCGGTTTCCTTCCGGGGTTTCCGGGTTTGAAGTGTCCGCATGAACCGAGTGCTGGTGCTTTTCGATTCGTTGTCGGGCAACACCGCCAAGATGGCGGAATTGGTGGCCGAGGGGGCCCGAACCGTGGCGGACACCGAAGTGCGGGTGCGCTCCATTGCGGACGCCACGGCCGACGATGTCCTGTGGTGTGACGGTCTCGCGCTGGGTAGCCCGACCAACATGGGCATCCTCTCATGGCGCATGAAACGCTTCTGGGATGAGGTGATGGGTCCGCACTGGATGAAGGTGGACGGCAAGGTCGGGTGCGCGTTCAGCACTGCCGGGGGGTGGGGTGGTGGGATGGAGCTGGCCTGCCAAAGCCTGCTGACCGTGTTGATGAACTTCGGGTTCCTCGTCTTCGGGGTCACCGATTACGCCACCCGCCTTCACACACCGCACTACGGGGCCGTTGTGGTGAAGGAGCCCCGGGGCGAGGACGCCGAGGGTGTCTGTCGCCTGCTCGGCCGCCGCTTGGCCGAATGGACGGCCGTTCACGCACACGGCCGTCAGGAGTTGCATCCCTTGAAAAACCCGGATCGTCGCCCGCCAGG
>JACCDP011510966.1_pt1 | contig 72440 bp, 120 predicted proteins | sample 7445841 | NCBI WGS metagenome assembly JACCDP01 (sample SAMN15323441, study PRJNA562643) | freshwater metagenome | isolation source: river surface water | place: USA:Blue River Watershed | collected 2017-08-17 | reverse complement strand
TAGTTGGTTCGGGAATCTGTGGAGTGCTGCTTTTCGTAGTTTGTTCGAGAATCGGTGGTGTTGGTGAGTGGTCTTGGGCTTAAAGAGGTGCTTGTTTCGTGTCTGGCTACGCCAAAGGCAGTTTCATATATGATTAGTTCGGCATCTTGGGTATCTGTAAAAGCTAGACCTATGATCATTGTCGAGCTTAGATATTTTGAGATAGCCAGATCGTATCCAAAATATCGACCTGAATATTGCAGTTGATCCTGAAGGGCATGGCTAGTGCCATTATGCAAGTAAGTGTAAACACCGGTGTCTGAAGCGACATCTGCCCTTGGGCAGGAAATAGATAGCCAGGCACTATCATAATTCATGGCTACTTTTATGCCGAAATTGTCTATATTCAGGGTGCTATCTAACCCAAATCTCTGCGTAAGTGTTGGTCCATATGTTGGATCAATGCTATATAAATAAGCTGAGCCGCTTATATATTCACTATCTGTGGGCACCCCGGTATTTGTATCATAAGCTCCAAAGGGCGATCCGATTAAAACATCGTCACCTTTCTCCGACACTGCCAGAGAGTATCCAAAATAGCTACTATAGTATGCGTTATTGTTTATAACATCGTCTTGCACTAAAACGTTATCGGAGATGATAAATTTGAAAACAATGCCTTTATAAACACTTGCGGAGCTTTTGAATCCATGATATGGATCTCCGACAAAGATGATATTACCGTCTCTGGAGCAATCTAAGCTTACACCAAAACCAGATGAATCATAAGTTAAATCGGGCGGACTTGGAGGCGCAGGCGTGGGCGTGGGCGTAGGCGTAGTTGGGGTTGTGGGGGTCGTCGGGGTCGTCGGGGTCGTCGGTGGTGTTATCGGCGATGGCGCTATTGGTGTTGGAGTTAAAGTCGTCCCCGTTACACCCCCAGCAAGCTTAACGATTTTACTGGAAGAAGGATAAACAGGATCAATCTGGTCTATAAAATCATAAGTCTCAGTACTATCGTTCCAAGCATAATAATTTAAATATTGGATAGCAAAAGAATGAGATATAACAAATAATTTATCGCCAGTTCTGGAGACCGCCACCTTGCCCGGGTACACATTCGTATACGCACTGCTGGCGTTAATACTAAAATGACCTTTTTCTGCAAAGCTGCCTGATTCATATTTAAAATAGTAAAGATAATCAGCATCGGCCACATATAGGAAATCACCATCATGATTGAATTTAAGAGATTGGAATACAGGAAAACCATTTGATTTAGTGTTAAAACTCAATCCATTTAAAGTGCTTATAGTTTGGTCTAATGACCAAAGGCTCGTTGTAAAATCTTTAACATAAATATAAATATTGTCATTTGCAGCTACAACGATCTTGCCGCCATTCCCATCGATCCCCGTGACATAGGGCATCACATAATCTGTGCTAGAAAAACTATCCTTGAAGTTCCAAAGTGTCATACATGCCCCCGTAAAAAATCTAAAGTAAATTTAGATGGATATAATGGACTAACCAATGAATAGATATCTGGTATCTTTTCCACGAAGTGGCCAGCACCTAACACATAGTATCATACGTGACATATATGAAATAAATGGCAAGCCATTTAAATATTGCAACACATACCAATGCCATAATCAATTACCATGCCCATGCCAACCAGATATGCAAAAATGGCATGATGGTGGACTACATGAGGGAGAAGCAGGAATAGACATTAAGCAAGAAGACAGATACGTTGTGCTATATAGGAATGATTGGCTAGCGAACATAGAAGCATACTATAGATTGCAAATAAAAATTTATGGAGAAAAATACTCCTATATTGGCTTCCTTACCTTTTACAAATCAAAATATAATTATTATGAAGAATTTTTTAAAAAATGGGTTATTAGTAAAGAAGCAAACGTAATTTCAATAGATTATGACGACCTGATTAAAGATCCAGACCACTTTATAAAAATGATAATAAACCACTTCGAATTCGAAGTAAAAATCCCAGAATTAAAAACAAGAAAGGTAAAAGTATACCAAGAAAGTGCCGACATAAAGAAAGTTAACTTCTTAGACCTTAAACAAAGGAAGAAGCTATTGGACCTAATACATAACTATGACATGAACACATTATGAAACCTAGAATAATAGTGTCATACCCACGAAGCGGCCAACATCTAGTCGCAGCGATCTTAGAAAGAATCTTTTGCTTCGAAAAATTGCCATATAAATATTGCGATACTTATAACTGCTCAGGAATAATACCGTGCAAATGTAACCCGACTGTCCAAAAATGGCATGATTTTGATCTTATGGATGGCAAAGCAGGCTTGTCGATAGAAGAAAATGAAAGATATCTCGTATTGTACAGAAAAGACAAAATAGAGAATCTAGAGGCATATTACAGGTTTCTTCGAAGAAATGGGATTTATAGCATAGACGACTTCCTTAGCTTTTATAAATCACCATATAATTATTATGACAGATTTGTGCAGAAATGGGTCTTCCAAGCACCACCGAATGTCTATGCTCTAGACTATAATGAATTAATGGTATCGCCTAACGAGAAAATGACGGAAGCTTTTTATCACCTGTATCCCGAATTCTCTTGCGAAACAATAATTCCAGTTAATAATTTTTTGTACCGAGCACATGGTAAGATTGGCCATATCAAAAAGAACCATCATATTCATCCGTTAATTCGGTCATGCATTGAAGAAAAGATAAAATATATCGAAGACATAAAAACCGAGAGCTTTAATCCGTAAAAATGCCTATACCACTCACTATACTTGTCGCCCCACATAACAAATTTTTTGAATGGCAAATTAAGTTATTAGAATATACCGCTAGAAAATTTCAGCAGGAAGAATCATTTTATATATCGCTAATTCAAAGAAACAGGCTTGATGAAAAACCGGCATTTAAATGCAATTGGCAATTGTCTTTAAAGCATAAAATGGTTTTACCATTTTACGAAATAGATAAGACTCTAAGCGGTTTTAATATGATATACTATCCACTGAATATCCAGATGGGTTTAGCGCAGATCATCGACGATATAGCTGATGACATCATCATAGAAATTATTGAGACAGACATGTTTCACTTAAAAAGAAAAACTGATATAGAGATAGAATCAGACACAATCATATGCGATAATATCTACGAGGAATGGCATCTTAAATCCATGACTAACAACAAGGACATTTTATCAGAATGGGTGGACGGAGATATTAGATACACAGGCGGTTTCTTTCCGATGATCATGCATGCTGGCACTCTTAAGAAAATCCTTCCAGATTGGATCAAATATCATCTTCTAATTTTAAAGCAAAAAATTAGTGATAATAAAAAGTGGTGGGCGGGTATGTTTGCTTTTCAGGCAGCATGTCAGCTAAACAATATAAAGATGTTAAATAAAAATGATTGCTATATTCCGCCGATAAACGGCATAGATGGCAAAAGAATAGCACATTATAGCGTTGATTTGGTATTCAATAAAAGGATGTTTCCGAACATAGATTTCTCTAAATTCGAAGACAACATGTATTATCAATTGATCGGAGAATGGCATGCCAGTTCTCAAATTCGATAACCTTTTGAGCAATAATTGGATAAACCGGTTAAAAAACGAGCTGTTCGAGAAAGAGGCAGAGAGAGGGTTAAATTACGAAGGCGATATGGCTTATTATGGCAATTCATTTGGCATTGGTTCATTGCCTGTGGCAGAAAGCTGCTTGCGATTGCTGACTCCACTAATTATTAAACATTATGGGAGTGATTTAAAAGTCGCCAACAGTTATTCTAGGATTTACTATAATGGTTCTGTGCTCAAGCGACATGTTGATAGGCAGGGTCTTGATGTTACTATGTCGTTATGTGTTTTTAGTGATATTGATAATCCATGGCCAATTTATGTAGAGGCCGATGGTATTACCCATGAGATTGACACACCGGTCAATTCTGCGGCTGTATTATTAGGCACAAAATATCATCATTTTAGAGATCCTCTGGTTTGCCGTGATGATCAGAAGGTGGCTCAGATATTTTTTCATTGGACTCGTTTATCTTGATTAGGCACATATGGTCCTGCTTGGTTTCTTTTTAATATCACTTCTTGCATTAGGTTTATATTTATAACGTTTAATTCTATGTCGATGAGCTGTCGTCTTTGCTCTATCTCAAGTATCTGTTTGGTGCACTCGTATCGTTGTAATTTGAGTAGTTTTATTTTTTTTCTCATCTCCGATATGTTCATATTTTATCTCTGGCATGTTTATTTTGGTTTGGTGATTCGTTATAGGGCATTTTTGCCCATTAGCATAGTTGCCTTTAAAATAATGTTTTTGCCAGCCTTCTTGGTTTTCGTCTCGTTTGATGAATTCAGCTCGTGATTTATCAAAATCGCTATATTGTTTATATAATTCTTGATTTTCTGACAGCTGCTTTATATGAATTGGTTCTGATTCTACATGGCCTCTAGGTATAGTGTACAGGTGGCATATTGGATCATCGGTATTAAACTTCACTCTGCCCGGGTTGCTTATTTTCCAATTCATCGTGAAACTGAAGGGTGCCCAGTCTGTTTCATATACCCCGGTTAATGCTTGTGCATTTCTAATGAAATGATTATGAGGCCCTGTTATTACGGTATTTTGATCGTCATCTGTGGTCACCAGCCAGTCTATGTGGAAGGTTAAGATTCCGTGGCCGAATATGCTAGAGGCTGAGTTGGTGTCATCTGAGATTATTTTTATAGCATCAGTTTCGGTTCTTCCATTCCATTCTGCCATTACTTCGCTTTTAATGAAAATATGATAACCGAGCATATTAGCGATGGTTAGTGGTAGGCATCTGTAGGCGAAATGCGACTGGGTGGCATCCATCCATGCGCGTTTGGGAGAGGCTTTCTCTATTTTACATCGTGTCTCTCCAGGGTGGATTTGATAGAACAGCATTCTTAATTCCTCGTCCAGCAAATATTCCTTAAAGGTATATACATTATGCTAACTACGTACATCCAAGCATACTTTTCGATAGATAAAAAAGATGAGCCAATATCTGACGCAGAGGCTCTTCTGATCTCTGGCTGTGTGATGCATCAATGCCTGAGATGCGAATGCGAAGATTGCAAGCATACTTTAAGCGGCATAGACCCGGATTTTTTAACAGTCTGCACGCGATATTATAATCTTAAGAAGAAAAATCCAGGGCTAATGTTTAAAATGCTCGTTGAAAATTGGAATCGCGACAAGATTCTCGAAAGCCTACCAGAACTCTATCAATAACCAGCAGAAGGAAAAGAAGATCTAATGATCATAGCATATTATCCAATTCATTATGGATCAGATTATCTGGGTTATAGCATTAAAAGCATATACGACCAAGTAGACCAAATTCACATTCTTTATGCAGATAAACCATCTCACGGAAGTCCGACATCATTAAAAAATCCAGATAATCTTACACTCATAAAAGAAGCAAGCACACTATTCGGCGACCCGGGCAATAAAATAAAATGGCATTATGGACAATGGCACAACGAGGGTAACCAAAGAGATGAAATAAATGGCATCGCTGCCAGCGTAAATGCCAAGATGATAATAGCAGTAGATGCGGATGAGATCTGGGACAGTGACGTATTGTCGAGAGCTATACAAGATTCTTTTCAAGAAAATAAACACCATAACCTAATCAGAATGCTAACATTCTGGCGATGCTTTCATAAAACAGCAGTGGATGAAATGATGCCGGTCAGAATCATCTTGCCAGGAGCCCCTAGAGGACACAATTATTTGAGCGGTAGGGTAAACCATTTTGGGTATGCTAGAACCATTGAAAACATCGAATATAAAATTTCTATCCATGGCCATAGGAACGAATGGAGAAATGATTGGATAGATGTTTACAGGAATTGGCCAAATTCAAGAGACACAGATCTGCACCCAACATGCTTGAACACATGGAGCTTAAGCGATTACGATAAAACCAAGCTTCCTGAATTTATGCAGCAGCACCCATATTATAATTTAGAAATCATTTAAGGGCATAACAATGGGTGATTTGATAAAAGGAAAAGGGTCATACGGTAGTGTAATTCGTCGTGGCACAATGAACACTGTTACCATTGGGAATTATTGCTCCATCGCTGAAGGCTGCATATGCGATGGAGGTTTCGGTCATAACACCAAGTTCATCACAACATATCCATTCAGTGTCTTCAAACCTGAATGCAGCCATCTGGTGGGCCACCCTACTTGCAAAGGTAACATCACAATTGGTAACGATGTGTGGATTGGCGAAGGCTGTATGATAATGAGCGGTGTAAAGATCGGCGACGGCGCTGTTGTCGGAGCCCGATCTATAGTTACGAAAGATATACCAGCCTATGCGATTGCAGCTGGTTCGCCAGCGAAAGTGGTAAAGATGCGGTTTACAGACGCTCAAATAGGAAAATTACTATTGATAAGATGGTGGGATTGGGACGAGACAAAAATAATCCAAAATTCTCACCTCCTTATGAGCGAGAATATAGAAGACTTTATCGAGAAGCACGCATAAGAGACACAAATGCAAGAACTATTAAAGAGCATCATAGGCGCAGGGCCAGAATTAATTAATAACGCTGATTTGTCTGTGAATTTCGATAAAATAGACAAAAATTTCATTGGATATTATACAGCCCAACCGAGCAAAGAACATTATAAATTACTTGCATATGTTAGCAAGTTGCTGAATAATGTTCATATACTTGATGTAGGAACTTTTCTCGGCTATTCAGCCATAGCATTAAGTCAAAACCCTACCAATAAAGTAATATCATATGATATTAATAAACAGCACAAGCAATCAGATACACATAATACATTTTACCGCCTAGGCGATGCAAGAGAGTATGAGGATTTTGGATCTGTAAAGTTAATCTTGCTAGACACTTACCATGATGGTTCTTACGAGAAGTTGTTCATAGATCATCTTAGGAGTATTCAGTGGTCTGGAATATTGCTAATGGATGACTTGCATGAATATAAACAGCTTAAGGCCATATATGACGTGCTTCCCGAAGAGAAATATGATATCACTCATCTAGGCCATTGGTCTGGGACTGGTTTGGTAGTATTCAAAGGTTAGACATCATAATCCTGTTTTGCCATATTAAATTGGAGGCAAAACATGCGATATTTTTGGAAGCATCACATCAGCAAGATATTATTGTCTTGGCTGTTAATACCAGTAGGGGTATTCATCTTTGAAATAATTTCAGAGCCACTAGCAGCTTTCATATTATCTATAGTTATTTTCTATCCAATCATCAATATAATATTGATGTTAGCCAAATTTTTGCTTGACAGGTTCAATCCAGACGAGGCAAATAAGCCAATACTGAAGCAGCTTAGAATTGTTCACAGAAATTATGGAAGATTTCGCGGCACGCTTGTTAATATCTTTGGCTCTACAGAAACGAAACCATTATATGTCGATCAGAGAGGCCGTTTTTTGTTCTGCAAGGAGCATTCGATAGCCACATCTTTGGATGCTTACAGATCGCGGATCAGGTTACGTTGCAGCAAGATTAAAGTGAAAAATCATGAGCGAGCTGAGAATGTAGACATTTTTTCATGTGTTCTTTTCGGATCTTTCGCAGATAATAAATATATCGAACTTGATTGCAAATTGTTCCATGATAAGGTTAACAGAAGAATAGACATCGAATCAATTGATGACATAACTCTGCACGGATATAATGTGTGTTATACTGTGAAACATTTCAAGGATTTTCACCCATATGTATCTAGCACTCTTCTTGCTTTGTGTTTTACACTTGACTACAATTACAAGAATCTGTTAAAATCGCTGGAGAGGAATTGATCATGTACGAGACGACGCTTAGACAGTTGGCTTCCCTTCATGGTAGGGATAAATTGGAATTCATCAGAGATACTTTGCGATGTGATTTCAATTATCAAATTTTACCGAACAAAATGCTTAACCTTTATATGACTAAGTATTTTGGGTCGGATAGATCTTTATTGATAACGGCTCACCATGATGTCGTTAATAAAGAATCCATGAATGTTTTAGACAACAATGGTAGCATACTGAACCTTATGGCATTAGCCAAAGCTGTAGTTGACGCAGAAAAATGCGATTATAACATCGCTATCGGTTTTACTGATGGTGAGGAGACTTGCAGTATTGATCAGAATGGTGCTGTGCATTTAATATGTGCATTACGGTATGATTACCATCTTGACTTAGAATTAACATCGAACGGCAAAATCCCTGTCATCACTAGATATGGCGATTTTCCTCTGTTTAAGAATGCTGTCGAATTTAAGCAACCCTATAATAATGCATATGCGACATCATCATACTTAAAAAACCTAGGATCCGCTTGTATGACTCTAGTATTTGAAGAGGATCTAGGAGAGATCGGTAGACGTGGATATTGTGCTCGATGGAGTAACTGTCACTCTACGAATGATGATTTAAAATGGTACAATAACACTGACTGCGAGTCATTCATCGAGATGATACTTCGCGAGCTAAATGTGTCATAATTACACAGTATTTCATAGAGGTCTTAATTGGACGCATCACATGAGCAAGAAGACTGTTATGGTAGAGGCTCCAGCAAAGAAACCTACTGAGGATAAGAAAAGCAAGCAGGACAAAAAAGAGCTGATCTTCATCGTTTGTGAAGAGATGATAAAGGAGACGGTTGACACTAGTACATAATTGTACAGGAGTGCAGTTATGGATAATATAGTATCACGGTTCAAAAAAGAAATCCCAGACGATCCCGCTTATACCAAGAGACTAAACAGAGAATTCGAATTAATCAAGAAATTCAATTTCTCAACCATATTCGAAAGAATCGACGAGATACTAAAACTAGCAAACGATATCCCACATATTACAAGAGGAAGTGCCTCATGTAGCCTTGTAAGCTACTTAATGGGAATAAGCGATATTGATCCTATAAAGGACAACATCTCTCTTGCTAGATTCATGAACGATACCAGACCAGACAACCCTGATATAGACCTAGACTTTCCATATGATAAACGTGATGAGATAATAGAGAAGATATTTGATAAATGGCCGAATAAAGTAGCGAGAATAAGCAACAAAATTCATTATAGAAGACAAGGAGCAATACGAGAAGCTATAAGATCATTAGGTTATAAAAAGAAATTGCCTAGAAAATTCGATATATCAGAAATATTGCCAGGGAAAGAAGAACGCGTTTTAGAATTAGCAAACTGCCTAGAACAACAACACTCTCATTATTCACTTCACTGCGGAGGATTAGTGTTCTTCGAGGAAGGAACACCAGAAGAATTATTAATAGGAAGAAATCAGGTCAAATATGATAAAAACGACGTAGAAGAATTAGGACTGTTAAAAGTAGACCTTTTATGCAATAGAGCTCTAGCGCAATTGTTAGACATAGACGACCGGAATATACTAGATTATCCTGATACAGATGAAGAGATAACCAGATTATTCGCAAACGGCGATGTAATAGGCCTAACATTCGCCGAATCACCAACATTCCGAAAAGTAGCAAAAGCCATAAAACCAAAAAACATATTAGAACTAGCATTAGCTCTAGCACTTATAAGACCAGCTGCGGCATCTAGAGGCAGGAAAAGCTCATTCATATCAGATTGGCAACAATCAAGGATACCAACACAAATAGTTTTCGAAGATGATGCAATACAATTCATACAGAACATGATAGGTTGCAGCGAAGACCAATCGGATTATTACAGACGAGCATTCGCTAAGAACAATATAAAAGTCATAAATGAATTCGCAGAAAAAATCAAAGACATACCAAACAGAGATACAATAATCTACGATCTCTCCCAATTAAGAATGTACTCATTTTGCAAATCACACGCATTAAGTTATGCATATCTAGTATGGGCCTTAGCATATCAAAAGGTACACAATCCACACAAGTTTTGGAAAGCTACACTAAATCACTGCAAATCCATGTACAGACAGTGGGTGTACGTGCAAGAAGCCAAAAGTAGTGGTCTTGAAATATCAATGGGCAAACCGAAATGGTTATTACATGAACACAGACTGATAAAGCAAGAAACACAATTATGGCTTTTTGAGCCAGACGTTAATTATCAATATGACAAATACAAAGCATGGTTCTCAGATAAATTGCCCAACAATCTTCATTTGAACAGAGAGGGGGATTGGTTAAAATTCAGGGGCTTAATAGCTTGCCACCGGAGAATGAAAGACATAACATTCGTCACAATCGGCGATGGTAGTGGGACATATTATGATTTAATACTAGATAAGCCGATAGATCTTCATGACATGGATATTGTTAGTGGCCAAGGCGAGATCACAAGCGATGGATTCAATGAAACAGTTCACGTCTATAACTATTCCGTCTCTAGTAACTAATTATATCTGATTTCAAACAGGAGAAACAAATATGATATTCTGCAATATCACAAGAGATACAATAAAAGGCGGTCGATATGACGGTGCACCGCTGAATGGCTCAATTTATATCACTGGTAGCAATCAAAAATTGGTACAGTGTGACACCGCCCAAATGAGCAACGTATCAGGTAATCTGCTAACAAATAATTTCTTCACGATTTTCGTGAACATTATCGGTTATGAATGTATTTAAAAATCGGAGCGGTCGTTAGCCCTGCAATAGAACCGATTGCTATTGCAGGGCTTTTGCTTCATGCTCCAGACACACCAGCCTTCTCGATACGTTCGACGTTTTCTTTATTAATAGTGAGGATATATTGGTATTTTCTGGGTGCCACGCAGCGGAATTTAGTAATTTTAAATCTGCCTTGGCCTCTCTCTTCTTTTACATACTCGTGTGGACCAAAAAATGCTGGGACACCCTTGTAATATGACTTAGTTGGCATTTGTCCAAAGCTAGCTTGGTATATTCCTTGGTTAATGCCAACGGCATAGTAAGTTCCTCTATCTTGTATAAAATCGCAAGCGATTTCTCGTCCATTCTTATGATAGATAACATATCGCTTTTTGGAAAGACCTTCAGCTATGATGGCAATTTTGCGATTTATACCTTCTAGAATATTCATCGCTCGATTCAGCATTTTTCTCTGCATTTTCATCTCCGATTTAAAGCCTATATATATTATGTTTTATTGTATGTGCTAATGGCGACTCTAATAGAATAGACAATCGCTGAACCTGCTTAAAGGTAAATATAAATAAGCATCATACTCTCTACGCTGCAAAGCTGCGTTTATCAAAAAACTTGAGAGTGTTAAAATACAGTAAAGCAGCAAATGTAAGATCCGGGACAGAGTCTCGAACCGTTAGAATCCCATCATGATGCAACGGAGCCCGCAAGGGCTCCGTTTTTGTATCACTCATTAGCCTCTATACCCTTAGAGCGTAAAAAGGCAATTATATTTGTAATTGATAAACCTGGCACCATATTTTCATAATCCACAATACTATGCGAGTCAATTGCCACTTCAGCTAACTTTTTGGATGCCAAGGCTTGCTGCTCTGAGATTTCACCCCGCCATAGCACGAAACGTCTAACATCTTCCATTTCGTCATCTTGATCCGTGGTTTCCCTATAATTAATCTTATTCTCTTTGAACTCGACTTTGACTACATTGTTCTTTTCTATCTTCAAAACATTTTCTTTATTAACCGTCAGGATTGGTTCATATTTTTGGACAAATTCAACGGAATCATCACTTTCTTCCTCCACTGCGCCAAAGAAAGGTTTATTTTTATAAAAAGAATTCGGTAATTTATATCTTTGTCTTACTTGAGGTTTAAATTTCACACCAAGTGCATAATAATGTCCTTTGTCTATTATTAAATCGCAGTTCATCTCTCTGCCATTAGTATGAAATACTACATATTTGGCTTTAGACAAAGCCTCGCTGATCACACCCATAAACACATTATCTAAACGCATATTATGCTCCTTATTCTAATAAAAATTTGATGTAAATATAATTAGCACCATACTCTTGAAGCCATGAAGCTATATCAGTTAAGAAAGCTTGAGAGTGTTTTGGTATGGTACAATGGCAAATGTAAGTCGAGGCAAGCCTCAGACGTTATAATCTATTCATGGTGTAAACGGAGCTCTGATGAGCTCCGTTTTTATAAAAAATATAAAGGAGGATACCATGAAACTGATAGCCATATTGTTAGAATCCCAATATAAAGCTAACCAAAAGCTAACACAAAAATTGGTCGAATATTATATAACCCACGATAGAAAAATTCCGTTGCCCCTGTTAAATAAACTATCTTCAAACCGTGAAGCACTAGTTCAATCACTCACAGCGTTATTCACTAATGCAATGAAGAGGTTTGATATAAATCCGAACCAAGAAAGATGGCTGCTTACAAATATTTTAGAAGCAGAAAAAGAAAATACACGCCTGAATAATAACAAGCAGCTATTTACATTTGCTCCACAGGAAGCTGAACCCACACTTGACGCAAAAGAATTATTTGGTTATAACGACAACCCGCTCGCCGACACCTTTACAAGTCATATAGAAGAACTCTTTAGAAATTTCGATAAATACAAAAATGCGCTGCAAGATAAAAATATCTTTAATTATAATATAAATGAATTTGTCAAAGCGGCTGGAACATTGGCCAAGAAATACCATAAGGATTCTCAGACGACAGCGGAAAAACTAGGCTTTAAGAGACACCTAGAAACACCCACATTCATAATCGACATCATCGATAAATTCGAAACCATAGCAAATCTCCCAGAATCAGAATTAAAAACCAAATTGACAGGCCTCAGCGATTCGACCGAAATAGCCGCCCCATTCCATAATACAAGCTGGTGCGTAAAGTACGAAGCAAATTTTAATAATTATAGCAAAGGTGGACCATTTCTTCTTGTTTACCAAAAACCGGGCTTATCTAAATACGGCTTGCTATCGACCAAAGAATTTAAAAATCCAGAAAATAAATCGATAATTATAGATAAAAACTTTAAAAAATTTCTAGAAGAGACTAAAAATGATGATATGATAATGCAATATATAATCAAAGTCTACTCTGCATCGCAAGATTTTGATAGGTCAAACGACGAAGTAACGATATCAATTTTAAACAATATTATTGTTGATCATTTAAACGAAATAATTAGCAATTATAAAAACGCAAATTACACACAAAGAAAAAACATTGTCGAAACATTACTAAAATTCTATCGCAAAACCAATCATAATCTTGCATTGTCTGCTACTAAAGCATATTCTGAGCAAATAAAACAAATGATTGAAAAAACATGGTTGTTGGATTCAGGAAAGGTACCGATAACAGCATTGCTCTTAAAAACCGACGCAAACATACACAATCTAAAAATTCTACGAAAAGACTTTAGAAAATCGATTGAAGATATTGAATCATCTACCAATTTACAAGACGATATAAGAACCACAATAATAATGATTGCGCAAGGAAGCATTTCAGATGAAGACGTTAACACGATATTAAATCTGCTAGAAGATCCCGCAATCTCGGACTCAATGCAACCTATAATCGCGTCTTTGCCGGTTGAGATAATAGAGAAAATAACTAAGAGAAATATATATTTAAAAAGTAAAAGAGCAACCCAGCACATATTAGCTGACACAATAGCACGCACACATCCAGAAAATACAACCATAGCCCTGAATTTGATAGAATCATACGCCAAAACACATGACCAAAAGAGTACCATAAAATTTATAAACCATATATATGAAAGTCTAATACCAGAAATCATAAAGACACCGCGATTTGAACAATTGGCAAAAACATATGCATACCTACAAGTATACACGGAGACCAGAAGAACTTCAATCAATTATGCAAAAATGGTAGAGCTGGTGAAGCAAGGAATAATGCCTGGCAAGGAAGCTTTAGACGCCTTGCTCAGGGAAAGCCTACCCTTGGCGTTAGAACTTTCATTAGATTATATAGGGCCATGGGACGACTTAGAAGAAGCCTTACGTGAAAGCGGTGAAACGAAATTGCTAAACAGATATCTTGATATTTATACCCCATTTTAAATTAGAAAGACGAAAAATAAATGCTAACCGAAGCCATATCTAATCCACCACACATGTGGCACCAATGGTTAGAAAAGCAAAAAACAATCACTAAAGAACTTGAACAAACGCTACGACCATACGAGTTAATTGACCAAGCCATCGAAGAAGAAGAATATGAATTGGGTATAGAAGACGGATTCTTCTCAATACTAAGCCAAGCATACCCAGGACTAGACCTGAAACGCATATTAGAAAAAGAATACGGATACGGATTATCATATAACATCGAAACATATGAACTATTCAAAGACACAATAGACCACATAAAATACCTAAGATACCTGAACCTATACGATAACCTAAACCAAAACAACATCATAGAAGAATGGGAAAACACATACGACAGAGCAAAAGAAGAAGGACTATCAAGATCAGATTACAAATACTTATATAACCAAGGCGATATAACCAAGGAATTCTACAACACAGCCATCAAAGGAATACAACTAGCCGAAAACATCAAAAGATACCTAGACCACGTAAAAAGATTTAGCCAAACAATAAAAGCAGCACTAGAACGCATACAGATAAGACGCCAAAAATCTAGCACCGGCGAACAACAACTCCCAGCACACGAGCAAATAGAAACATTATACCACGCCACACCATTCGTAAAAGAAATACTAGCCCAAGGATTTAAAACCAAAGAAGAACTATCTAAAGAAGGGCTAGGCGGACACACCGGAAACAATATAAGCTTCACAGCTGACCTCGACATCGCAAAAGACATAGCCATATCACTAAAAGAAGTAATATTAATAGCACAAGGTAAAATAAAATTATCAGACATAATGAACCTAGCAAGAAAAGAAAATCTGCAAACACTCATAAGCGACGCAAAACTAACACTACACTACGCCAAAAAACAAAACAGAAAAATAAAAAGATCAGACATATTTGAATTATACAAACGTTACCTATCATACAGCCCTACAAGATACAATCCAGTATACTGGGGAGTTGAGATCGAAAACTTCGAAGACCTAAACATCAACAACGTAGGTGTAATAGCCTCAAAAGTAGACATAGAACAAACAGCAGAATATCTAGATTCGATGGAAGAATATAGAGTACCAGTCAGTGCAATAAAAACTATTAAACAGATTCTTTAAAATAATCCCAATAAGCAGCAACAATATGCTCCTGACCCTCATACTCTTCAGGAACTAAATATTCCTCAGCCCACAGCCATCTTCGCTTAATAATATTCTTAGCATACAGCAAAACATGTCTGGCATCCTGCAAAATCTCATGAGCACCATCGACCCAACGCTTTTCAATCGGATCATAATCATTAGTCACACCAAGCATGACACCATCTGAATTCTCGATTTTCAGATATCTTAATATCTTATTAGCCATCGGCCAAGCTTCAAGAGTATCGCCCATTTGATAATAATCCTGATACATCGGATTCGCGGCGACCTTATCAAAAGCCTTAAGAGCGCAACCACCCATCGCAGCCATATCCAAAAGCGCACCAACAATTCTTTTATTCCCACGATGCACATCTAAGAAAATATTGCTAAATTCATCTTTATCGAACTTAAAACCTTCACCTTCTTGTTCTTTCTCAAGCAACTCCGAAAAGAGACCAATAAAATCATTAATCCCCCTAAGCATAATCTGCCTACCCCTGCGCGAGGAACCATACTTACTGGGATTATAATACGCATAATAAGCAATCTTCTCACGATCGCTTAAATCATTATAAATAACATCCTTAACTTCATTAGGTAACGTTGTTTCATCCCCATCAACATCCAAAACAGCGACGCCATAAGTTGCAGTCTCATCAGTAGGATCAAACCCGAAATTACATTGGATGAATGGCTTGCCATTCTTATAGATCACATAAACATTAGAATATTCTAAATAATCCTTAGCTCTGCTCCCAATCTTATAATCTTCTCTTGTACACCAATCTGTGCCGAGCCCCAATTTTCCTAAAGCATAAATAGAAGACTTATCAAGCTTTGACATCTCACCATTAGGAGATTTAATCTTTTTAACTTTATAGACAGTAAAAGTCTCATCAGAATAAATCTCATCAGCACCATCATATGCCTTCCTCTGATAGCCACCACCAGATCTCTTGCTATAACGCAACTCTTTTCCCCGCTCTATGAGATCATCTAAATATTTTACATCCTTACCGACCAAATTTAAATCAATAGCGGTACCATCCTCCCAAGTGCTCTGAGCCAAAAGCTGGCGGAAAGGTTCAAAAGCCTCCAGACGAGACCGCACATTCTGCTTCTCTGTCGGAAACACAAACTCATACTTAGCCCAAGAAAGACCACTGAGTTCAAAATCTGGCTTTAAAGAGAGACCTAAATTAGACAGGATAGATCTCATATTATCAGTATCGCCAAGTTGAGCGACGAAAATTATACTATTATTATAGAGCGACACAAGATATTGAGCAAATTTTTTGGTCGAAGTAGGATCAACAGACAACAATTGCCTAGCAACCCTATCAGCAAAAGCACGAATCTCAGGACCAGCTTCGGATTCTATAAACTTATCTAAACCCCACTCCCTAAACTTCCTACCATTTAGTATCGCTTTAACCACTTTATTTTGAACATCGTTTTCCAATAGCAAACATAATCGCATATGACCTTCTCCTCTATGCTTTATATTTGTACTGGCTAGTGCCTTATTAAATATCAGATATCTTATCCACAAGATCTCGCAGATTATAATATTCCATATCAAAAGATTTCACGAAATTACCATCACGAAAAATTCTGAAGGTTTTATCTGATCGCTGAGCTAATATGTTAGCCTGAACTGGCGTCACCACCACCCAATGACAATCAGGAAAAAAACCATCAAGCAAAATTTCACAATTCTTTGCTATCGCATCATCATGAGAACCATCAGATAGTCCAGCGAGAGCAGACTCTTTTATCTCCTTACCAAGAACAATCCTCTCCAAAAGTAGGCAACGACGATCATAAACTTCATCAACCTTGCGAATATTATCACCAATAAGATCGAAAATAGAGAAAAGATGCGTAGAAGCCCTCTCTACGATAATAAACCCAAGAATAAAACAAACAATTTGAAAAACTAGCATGAAACACCCCCAAATCGATGAAACAGAGATAGAAAATCTGTTATTTAAATACAAATTCGTGAAGTAGATAAGTCACGGCACAAGGGATCTTACCGCACACGGTGAGGCTGTTCCAACCCTCGTGCAACGCGGGCTAGCCAACGGGTTAGCCCGCCACCTTATAATATTCTAAAACGACCATCGTCCACCAACACATCCCTATATCCGAGTTCTGGCAAGCAAATAAAGCGAACACCATCAATAATCTCATCAAAAGCCTCATGATAATGGCCAAAAAACCAAACTTTAGGCTTATGCGCCTCAAACATAGCCTGTAAAAGCTCACCGGTCCTAGTGGAAAAAGAAATGGCATCATAACCAAAATGCTTCAATAATGATTTATCGCCTACCAGTTTAGACACACTACTAGGGCAGTCATGCGATACCATGAGATCTGGGGCTACTACCTTAAAATTCTCAAAAGCAAAATACATATCTTCCAACGATAACTCCTCATTATCCCACCAAGATTTATAGCCTTTAAAAAAAGCTTCCTGCCTCCTTTTCCAATCGATGCTAAAAGCTCCTCGGACAAAATAGAAGTCAAGACCACCAATCGATGAAGCACCAAAATCTTTAATGCCGTCCTTAGACGTCACAGCATGCGGCACACCATAATATTGATCATAATTATCATGGTTCCCTCCGATAAACTTATGTTTATCAGCATCGAAACCAGCTAAAAAACGATAATCGAAACCTAAATCGCCGACCTGTAAGCTGAAATCACACTCCTCCAAAATAGGTGTATAAGCATCAAATAAATGATGGACATCACCAACAAATCGAACAATAGCCATATTAGCATTCCTGACTCAAGATAAACCAGCCGAACTTCTATGCTCTATACTTACCGCTCACTGGCACACCACCAACTATATCACACAAATCAATACAATCAACAGATAACCAATCCTTAAATAGAAAAACCTGCGAAGGACTCCCTAAAAATGCGGCCCACCAACTAAAAGTACTATTAGCACATATAATCCTATCAAAAGAATTTATGAACCAAAAATCATCACGAGCACTACCAGACACCAGCTTATAATCAAGATCATCAAACTCACGCAAATAATCATTATCTATGGGACTCATAACTATGAAAAGATTCCTATAATCAATACCGCTTAAAATTCCCTTATGCCAACTAGAGCAAATCTGGTGATGCCTACTATAATCATCAGCACGCAAATGAATAACAACATCATTCGAATTCCGAGGAAAATCAGGTAACTCAAAAAAACCTCTTATCAGATCCCTGTAAGGATTATAAAACCTCGCATGCTGAAAGAAACCACCAAAATAAACCGGCTGAACAGGACGCTTCCAAAAATACTCATCGATATTTCTCTCACAAATGGTTAAGGTATCACCAGAAAGCCTCTCACCACCCTCATAAGGCTTAGACTTAATAATATGATCATGCGGCCAGACATGCGTAAATTCAATACCATGCAGCGTCGCAAACAACCTCGCAAGCGAATATTGAAACAAATTGTTTCCGAACCTACCAGTATAGCCACAAGAAACAGACATCGCACACCCCAATTCATCAGCTAGGTAAACGGCCAAGTTCCCCAAAAATCGATCTTAGTTTCTCATACTCATCAACCAAACCCATCTTCGAAATCAATGAGAAAAGATAAGTATCCCTCTCAAAAACACCATTGCTGCCAACCAAACCATGATCTCTTTGGAGGACGAATTTAGCATAATCCATATCAGAAACATGAAAATTATTATCACATTCATTCCAAGTAACATTATGACGCCTTCTATGACGCTTATACTGATCCACTGTTAAATAACCAATATCAACAGCAGGAATCAAATTCCGCTCACCCAAATCAAACCCACCAAGTGACTTATAACTATTAACATAAGCACCATCAAACATAAATCTCACACCAGAATCCTTACCGATAACAGTAATACCAAACACACCTTGACAAGCTACCAGCATCAACCTCAAATGCTGAATCATAAGAGCCACAGCACGAGTACGGTTCTCAGAAACACAAAACTCCTTGATCAAACTATGCCCGAATTCAGTAATAAAAATATCAGCCTGAACCCATACCAAAAAATCCGGACCATACTTAGAAAAAACCCGATCCACACACATATTCTGAACAATAGCAATATCAACAGGATGCGATATGCCAAACCCAATAGGCTCAGCAGAAATGCCACAAGAAGCCAAGAAATCCCTATTAGCCTCATCAGAACAAAACACAATTAAATCAGGGTTTTCACGGACCTGAAAATCAACAGGATAAAGAATTTCACGCTGATGATCCACATACGTAGCATAAATAATCTTCATATCTATCCTCTGGAAATATGTATAAATTAAATTTATGAGGTATAAAATCCGCACACGGAAGAATTGCTTAAAGAAGAAAACACCAATCGGGGTCCCCGGAGAAATTTTCCCCACACGCCCCGCCCATACTCACCTGCCAGACTCGCTTACAAGCCGTCTATAAGCCGAAGTAAGACAAATGATCTTGCTCTCATGGAAACGCTCCTTCGATCTAAAAAAAGGATCATCATTATCGCCAGCGTACCAATCAGGCTCAAGATCATCTAAAGAATCCTTCTTATTAATAATAACTTCATCCATATCCTCCTCAACATCAAATCCAGCCCAATGATCAGAAATCTTTTTTAACAAAGTATCAAAGCCCGGAACAATCTTACTAAAACCAGGAATCTCCGACAACCGAATCAACGCATCAAAGCCATTCTCCTCAGGATTCCAAGCATCAACAGAATCCCACAACAACCGCTTGAAAACAGCTGGACCGCCCAACCCATCCACATAAGCACTTAACATTCTTGATAAAGAATCAGTCAAAAGCCTCTCAGGAGCGGTACCACGATTATAACCATAATCAAACCCATAAAACAAGCTCGAACCCAGATTATCAGAGCCAAAAAGCTTTTTAACACTCACCTTCTTCGCTAAAAACCGGCCAAAATCCTCAGGCGACACCTCTAGGCTATTCTTAAAACTCTTAATAGAGCCCCTTAACCTGTCGGCCTCATCGACTATCCTAATAAATTCGGGAGAACCAGCACTGCCGTCTGAAAGCATCCCATCAATCTTATACTTCAAAGCATCAGCCCGTTCAATATCACGCTGCAAATTAGCCAATTGATCATCACGACCTAAAAATTTGGCTAAGTTTGCGTACAATGCCAACCCAGGTTTTGCCACCGAGGGGCCACGCCATCGTAATTCAGGAACGATATTACCATTCTTTGAAAAAACAAAACCATCTAACACAGCCCCAGAAGGAAGTAAAGAAGGAATAGCTGTTGATTTCCCCACAGCCTTCCCAGCCGAGCCCGATCCGGGCAGTAACGATCCAGCTGCAACAACACCAGTAGCCTTCAAAAAATCACGACGTTTCATTAGCCAGACCCCAATCAGAAAGACTTTCTAAAATAAATTTAATCACAATTGAAAAAAATATAAGACAACGATACCTACAAGGGAGAAGAACCAATGGCAGAACAGAACCGCCGCGACTTCATGAAAAAAACTGGCGGTGCATTAGCAAGCACCAGCATGCCAAACCTAGGAGCAGTAGGCCGCGCAGTCAACACAATAACAAAACAGGTAAAACCAGAAAACCTCGTAATGAATTTTCTCCCAGCCTTCATAAAGAAAATGGACGACATCCCGTTCACCATAGGCTACAATGGAGGAACCAAAAGAAATGAAGCACGTATAGACGTGAACATGCTATGGGAATTCTTTTACACAAAAGGACGCTTTGACCCTGCACAACACGATTATAGATTGCCAAGTCGCAGCAAAGCGAACCCAGAAGAAATACTAGACAACATACAAACACTAACAGGCGATAAAGCACTCGTCCAAAAAATAAAAGCCGCATACAACAACGAACTAAAAGACGAATATAACGAAACCCCAGGAGACGCAATATACTACGCCTTACATGACGTGTTCAAAGGGGAAATCGATGAAAGCACCATCCAAGACGCACTCGGCGCCCTAATATCTCAAAAAGGATATAGCATCCTTGGTATCGCCAGACACGCAGGAGAACTAGGCAATAATAGCTCAGAATTATTAAGAGAAATTATAAAAGCCAGCGGAGGACCACAAAACATCTTCAAAACAGACATGAGAGACCTCAAAACCACATGGAAAGTAATGCCAGAAGTTATAAAAAAATCACTCGGCCTTGATAACATAGAAGACCTAGAAAAACTCTACCGCTACGACACCCTAAAAGACATATCCCAATTCCCAGACGCCGCCAAAATACTAAACCTACCAGAATGGCTCATAAAATCAGTCCAAAAAGGACGCCACCCATCAGGACTAGAACACATAATAAATCAAGACTCAAAAGACTACATAAATGACTACGTAACAAAAGGACGTACAAAAGCAGACGAGACCTTAAAAACAAAGCACACACCAAAAACAACCACACTAGGACACTGGAACAAAGAAGGAAAACAACAAAACGCACTAGAACCAGGCCAAAGCTACGGCCACTACACCAGCGAAGGAACACACTGCCACACCAATAAATACAAAAACCTCATCGAAAGCCTAAACAAATGACCATACACATCCAAAAAATCATCGGACAACGCTGCATCACAAAAGAACACGGCCAAACAATATACCAAACCATACACCAACCACTAAAAGAAGGAAAAACAATCACACTCGACTACACAAACACAACAATCACCACACCAACCTACCACAACAACGCCATCGCACCACTACTCAAAGACATACCAGAAACCAACATAAAAAACAACCTAAAAATAAAAAACCTAAGCCAAAACGGCCACGACATCATCAAACACATCATAGAAAACGCAAAAGACTACTACACAAACCCCAACCGCCACCAAATCAACCTCTAAAACTAAACCCCAACGGCAACTTAGAAACCCGCCTCTCCTCCAAAACCTTAAAACTAAAACCACGCCCCTTACCCATCTCAGAATAAGCCTTACCCAAAACAGAAGGAGACCAAGGACCCAAAACCCTCTCACTAAAATCATTCATAAAAATAAGAACAGCAACATCAGACTCAGAATCCTTATATAAAACCGACTCCTGATTATACTTCCTGCCCGAACTCTTCAAAAAACCCTTCAACCTACCACTATCATTTTTATCAGAAATAATCAAAAAAGAAGGCTCAACAACCTCCTGCAACTGCCCATCCACCGTCTCCTCATAATGACCCAACAAAGGAACAAACCCAAAACCAGCCTGCCTAATCTCCTTCCTAAACAATAAATGATTAGCCTCATTTACAGAACTAGCCACATCACTCCTAAAAACACTCATCGTACCAATAGTCGAACCACCAGACAAATGCTGAAACACACGGCTCAGACTAGACTCCGCAAGACACTCAATGAACACATCAGGATCATCCGTAATAATCCTGGCCACAGCAGAAACAACATCACCACCATCATCACCCAAAAGCATCACACACCCCCCAATCATCAACATCAAACCGCTATGACAACCGCACCACCAAACGTAAAACATCAACCCCTACTCGACAACTGACTACCATCGAACACCAAAAACGGCGAACTAACAGACCATTCACCCTCGCCCCAATTACCACGCGCATCCAAATGCTGAAATCCAAAACGACGCTGCAGCAACTCAGCCAATTTAGGATTCACCACCTCACAACCCATAAACAAATCACCACCATACTGCTCCTTAAGATCAAAATACATCCTAATCACAGCCCTACCAAGCTTCAAGCCAGCTAAAACCCCCCTCTGACCATGCCTAACAACAACATCCACACTAAACACATGACCATAATCCTCATCATCATCATACACAGACACCTTACCCCACACACAACCAATCGGCACACCAAGATGAAAAGCAACCAACAACAACTCCGAATCACGTGACACATAAATCTCATCCGAAGTCAAATCCTCACACACCGCAAAAACCTTCCCACCCGCATCCTCATCAGCATCATAACGAACAACCCTAACATCCTCAGCAGCCTCAAACATGAAAGCCAGTTTCATAAGAACCTCCCCAATGTTAATTTATCTTTATACCAAGATTGAAATCCCGCACACGGAAAAATTTGGCGAAGAGAGAGACGGAATTGGGGGTCCCCGGCGCATATATCCCCCCTCCCCCTGCCCATACTCACCCCCCCCTGTGTCATCGGGGGCCATGGGCGTCAATCCCATGGACGCGGCCACCGGCCACTGACACAGCAAAAGGCGGGAGGAGCGGCCCCCGCCGACAAGGGCCGACGACGCGGCCACGAGCCGCCAATTGACGCGGCGATCTGCCGCTGACACAGCAGAAAGCCGGAAGGAAACGACCCGCCAATTGACGCGGCCACAAGCCGCTGACACAGGAAAAGCCGGAAGAGAAGCATCGACTGTGGTGGTTGACGCTGATCGTTCCGATGACACAGGCAGAAAGGCCAATCACATGTTCGACGCTGAATTCGCAATCAGAACGTTTCTTGGGCTCCTGATTCAAAGCCCGATAATGATCTTTATCGCCTATAAGGCCTGGCATTCAGGCTACAACGCTCGAAAATCCGAAGAAAACGACAGTTGACGCGGTCACGAGTCACTGACACAGCAGAACAGGAGCAGAAGGAGAAGTCAATGACCGTTTATTTTGTTACTCTGGCGCTTGCCGTCAGCTTAGGGGCTCTGGGAACGATCCAGTTTTTCTTAAATAAGTATGACAGGGCTCTTGAATCGTTTTTGGTCGGTGCTTACATTGCAAGCATCGGCTTCTTTTGGTTGGTCATTTATGCCATAATTAACGCTTGACGTCCGTCTGACACAGAATCCGGTGGGGAGCGGTGGTTGCCCCCAATATCGATTTTCCACGGAGGAAAGACATATGGTGTATGCTGTTGTCCTGATGTGCCTGTCGTTCTGCTTGGCGGTTCTCGCGGTTTGCAGTGTGCTGGATGAATCTGATATTCGCAGTCCGTTGGGTGATTGACGATCCTGGGTTGTGGTGACACAGGGTTCTACCAGAAAGGAGCAAGTTGATGCGAAGCAATTATGAATGGGATGAGATTGACATGGCTGCTGCGGCGGAGGCTTCGGCCATTAGCCATCATCGTGCTTTGACGCCGAATCGAATGAGGACGAGGGGTGATAACAGGCGGCATAAGATGCTGCGTGGCGTGGAGGGTGCTAGATCGAGAACTAAGCATCTGCAAGCAAATATTGCTGTGAAAGAGCAGTTGGGATTGCCTGTCACGAAGAACGTCAGGCTGTCTGCTGTGATGGTCACATGACCGTCACGTTTTAGGACCCCCTTATGATTAAAACAATGAGAGTCGAGTCTTATGTTAAAACACTCGAATCGCTTTCAACAGCCAGCATCAAATACATAATATTGGATGCACACGCCAAAGCAGACAAGCTAGATAACCCTAACGTCGATTATTACATCGAAGAGGCGAGGCTAGCGCATGCTGAACTACAAAGAAGGAACCACCGTCTTTCCACATAGGAAAAATGTAATGGACTATAAAGGGAACTGTGTCATAGCTTTTTACGGGGCCAGGGTCACGACATTCAACGGTTACATTGACGATCATTTGAACGTCTTCATCGTGATCCCCACCCACGGAGGGGTCAACCTCCAATTAGTGAACGATTCGGCTAAATACACCATTTATCCGGGTTGACATTTGACGCCCCTTGGTCTCCCTGCCACAGGGGTCTACCAAACCAAAGGAGAATGGAATCATGAGAGTAGCATTGATAGCTGCATTAGTGGTGAGCCTTGCTGGTTGCAATAAGATGGCCCAGAAAAGAAAATTAGTAGAGAAAAACACAACCTTCGAAAAAGCACCTAATTGTGTGGAATTGCTGAAACCTGCACCAGTGAAAGTCGAACCGGTGGTTAAACACGTCACCATCAATATCTTGCCGATTCAGAATCTTTCGATTAGTGCATTGTGAGTCTTTCTCGTCTTGGGTGTGTGGGGTGGGGGAGCCTTTCTGAGGCTCCCCTTTTTCCACCCTGGAAAACCAAAATACCTTTCTGGCCTGTGGGGCGGTGGGATTAACCAACCCAAAGATCTGCCCCACAGGTTTAATTTTCCGAGTCGGTCCTTTCTGGCTATCGGGGCGGCGGGATTAACCAACCCATTAATGCCGCCCCGATAGTTTGTTGCGGGTTTGTTGCGGCAATACATCCCATCACCTGTGTCAAGAGAAACAGCCAGCGTCAATGGAGTTGACCGCGTTTCGGCGGTTGCCACAGTCTCTTGCGGAAGGGGGAGAAAAGAAAAAAGAACCCCCAACCGGTGGTTGACGCGGTAACGGGCCGATGACACAGCAGAAAGCCGGAGGGGAGAAAAGAAAAGACCCCCACCGGTGATTGACGCGGCCACGAGCCGGTGACACAGAAGAGAGCCGGAGGGGAGAAAGAAACCCCACCGGTGATTGACGCGGCCACGAGCCGCTGACACAGCAGAAAGCCAGAGGGAGTGGTTTCCCGATGGCGAAAACACCAAGAAAGGACAAACCGCATGAAATGCAACGATCTCACACACTTCGTCGGGCAGCACATCGCAGAACAAGAGAGTTTCTATCTGAATTCTAGATACACCAAGAAAGTGCAAGAAAGCCACTACAATGACGGCTTTGCCGTGATTCGAATGAACTTGACTTTACTAGAGGAGTGGCTTGATCATCATACTCAGAAGACAAAAAGTTCGACTGACTGGTACGCAGCCTACATGGCATTACCGGTCGATCAGCGGCGTGCTGTTTGGGAAGCATCCGGCTTTCATTTCGGCATTCGCAGTTACCGGAAAGAAGAGGCAGAAGCATACTGGGCGACTAGGTGAGCGGTCTTCGGAAGCGTCTCGCCACAGGATAGCATGGGAGGGGGCGGTGGTCGCCCCCACCACAAAAAAGTCTTTCCAGAGAGGAAAACCCCACCGGTGATTGACGCGGCCACGGGCCGCTGACACAGGAGAGAGCCGGAGGGAGCGGTTTCCCGACGGTGAGAACACTGAGAAAGGACAAATCGAGATGATGATCACAAAGTGCCTATTCTTGAAGGAACAACGATCGCTGATCAGCGAGGAGAGCTCAGAAGTTCGTGGCCTGTTCGAAGTCAAGCACAAGGGCAAAGTTGGCTTGCTACGGTATGACGCCAGCTTCTACAAACGCGATGCAGATGTCACAATGTACTGCGACATTCCTGGCGTCGATGCTGATACCTTTGTGAATGGGGAAGATGAAGAAGGCGGAGATTTTTTCATCGATGAAGAAATCTGGAATCATACCCCAGAGAGCACAGAGCTCACTCCAGATATTCAGGAACAGATAACGAGGCTCACAAAATACCCAATCAACGAAGCGATAGACGTCTGACGACCCCGCTGTCACAGAATCCGGTGGAGGGGGCGGTGGTCGTCCCCACCACAAAACACTTTCCAGAGAGGAAAAACCGCGATGATGCCGACAGAGCTAGAGCTCCGTGAAATCCCAATGAAACAATATGTGGTTGGCCGTCTAGGGAATTTGGTGGTCTGGTACGACAACCAAAACGACTACGATAGTTTCTGTCTCGCTTCAGCCGATGACGGCGATTGCGGGGATAGCTTCGAGACTTATGAGGAACTGGAAGAACACGTCAAATCAGAGCTTGGCGTGTGATTGACGCCGACTGCGGTCGCTGACACAGAAGAAAGCCGGAGGGAGGGGTTCCCTCCGGTAAACCCCAGAAAGGACGAACCGAAATGAAATCCATCTATGAAGCCAAGCTGATATCTGTTGCTACTGGTGAGATATATCCTGGACCAGTTAGATATTCTCCGGTGCTAGCAGTAAAAGCTGCTATCAAGCGACATCCCACTAGTATCGCTAGGTCTGCGGTAATTCCTACGGCTGCTATTAAAGTCGAGATCCTACAAGATAAAGTTAGTCTCTTGACAGCGTATGGGTCTTCCTTTGATGATCTCGTGGAGAATGTGAAGGCTTTGATCCAGCGCAACCGTCGACGATACACTTGACGGTCTGGTAATGGTCTGACACAGGATTCGGTGGAGGGGGCGGTGGTCGCCCCCGCCACAAAAAGACTTTCCAGAGAGGAAAAAACCGATATGAGCTACAAGATCACCCGATTCTACGCTAAAAGAGATCCAAAGGTATTGCGTCGCAACGTGACTCTTGAAGAAGCCCGAGCACATTGCGGTGACCCGGAAACAAGCAGCATAACCTGCACATCCGCAGAAAACCATGAACACACAGAACACTTTGGGCCTTGGTTCGACGGATACGCCAAAGAATGACACGTTTGGTACCTTTCTGGCTATCGGAGCGGTGGGACTAACCAACCCATTAACGCCGCTCCGATAGTTTGTTGCGGGTTTGTTGCGGACATGTATCCCATGAACTGTGTCAGAATCGAGTGTTGGTGTCAATCCCATTTACGCGGTTCCGACGCTTGCCACAGTCCTTTGCGGGAGGGGGAGAAAAGAAAAGACCCCCCACCGGTGGTTGACGCGGCCACGAGCCGCTGACACAGCAGAAAGCCGGAGGGGAGAAAAGAAAAGACCCCCACCGGTGGTTGACGCAGCACGGTGCTGCTGACACAGAACCCCACGAAAGGAAAACGCAATGGACAAGAAAGATCTGCACGAAATCGTCAACAACATGGTCAAAGAAATCGTCGAGCAACACGAGATCCCAGAGCCGATGGCTCGTGGTCTGGTCGGGTTTGCTCTCCTCAAGAACAGGCAGGCTCTGTTGGCTAGCGTCAAGAGCCCAGTCGGTGCTGTCTCGGCTAATTGACGCTCCAGACTCTGCTGACACAGGTTTCGGTGGGGGGCGGTGGTCGTCCCCCACACAAGAGACACAGAAAGGAAGCCATGAGCACAGCATACAGACCTGAGACTCCGGTTAGCTGGGATGCTTTCTTCTGCAAGCTACCAGAAAATATCTGGATCTATGAGCAGGCAGATAACGGCTCCTACCAGAGATGCCTTACTGACGGGACCAACTACCTTTGGGTCTTTACGATGAATTTCGAAAAGGTCTTTTTCGAGAAATATGGCAAGAATTACGCCGATGATATCGTTGCGTCTCTGGAGAACGCGCTCGGTGTGAGGATTCTTAACGAACACCACCCTGATTTTGGCCATATCAACTTCTGACTGATTGACGCTTGACGTCCTGCTGACACAGAATCCTGAGGGGGCGGGTGGTCCGCTCCTCCATCACAAATGATTTCCAGAAAGGAAAACCAGAATGAGCAACACCAAGGGCAAACTCGGCAATCTCGTGGTCACTGACGTGCTCCTCACTCAGTCGCAGACGTGTCTTTGGAGAGAGGAGCGAGGACAGAGCATGGTGCTCGTCGCTCTCAACGATCCGAAGACCAACGAGAACGGCCATCTCCTTTATTGTCTGGAAACGGATAAACGAGACATCGTCGATGAGGAGACATGGACGGACAACCCCAAGTTGTTCGCAGGAGAGCATCCCGAAGCGCACGAACTACAAGACCTCTGCGGCCTAACCGGCAACGATGAACGAACCGAAACGGTCGACGACATCCTCGGCGCCTGCTGGGAGGGATCGCAATTAGAGTACAAGGAAGGCGATTCTGGCTGGGGTCTGTACGCCAGCGAGATGGATTGCGACGAGGATTGACGCTGGTTGTGTTGTCTGCCACAGGTTTCCGAGGGAGGGGCGGGTGGTCCGCCCCACCACAAATGATTTCCAGAAAGGAAAAATGATGAGCGAAGCACAAGAACGGTTTGACTTGTTCGCCCACGAAAACCAAGTTTTGCAATGTGACGACGAAGAAGTCTACTCTGGGCCCTGGCCTGTAAGAATCTATCTTTACAGTTTTGACTTTCATGACGGAAATGGCGCAAAAATCGATAAATTCGAACAGTTTGGTGAGGTTATCGACTATTACGAGACCGGGGAAGAACACCACGAGTATACAACTTACGCTGTCCTTTTAGAGGTGGCGTCAGCTGAGGATTTCTTGCGTTTGGACAAGGCGATTAATTATGACGAATGGGCAAACTTTAGCAACGATTGCTACGAGCGCCCCAATTGACACAAGCGGTTCCGCTTGCCACAGGTTTCCGAGGGAGGGGCGGTGGTCCGCTCCTCCACCACAAATGATTTCCAGAAAGGGAAACCCGAATGACAGTGACAGAAGCACAAGCAGCCATCTCAAACGCAATGGGGGCGGTGGTCGCTCCCGCCACAAAAGCACTTTCCAGAGAGGAAAAAATGCAAGACTTTCTCAAGCTAGATCTAAGGGACTTAGAGGACATCAGAGTCACAGTCATCAAAGCAGAAAGCCAGCCGAAGCTGCTGAAAAAAGAACTGAGAGAACTCTATGATGACGATGAATTATCCCCTTGCTTCACAATGGATTCCATAGCAGAATGCCTGCACGCTGACCATGATAGCATCACATATAGTCCTGGTGATGGTGGCTCTTACACAATCGCAGTCTACGGCCCAAGAAATGCAGAGACAGTGAAGAATTTTCTTGATTACGTGGATGCGGAAGATGAAGAGATAGTTTCCGCCATCAAGAATTCCTTAGACGTAAAAGTCTTAAGCTGACACAGGAATCGGTGGAGGGGGCGGCGGTCGCCCCCCACGGTTTCCCTCTCAAGAAAGGGATCATATGCAAGTCTGTGTTATCCACGACAGCGGCCACGATTGTCTTGACGCTGAGCCGTACTTCGAAGAAGTACCTGACAACGCAACACTACAAGAAATCTGGGATATTGTTAACAACGGTGGCACCAAAACCGACGAATTAGACCCAGAAAGCTGGGCATTCGAAACTGTCGAGGAAGGCGAAATTTGCTTCGACGACAATAATGACTCGTCAGCAGGCAATAGAATTTCCATCACCTGGCCAGCAAGATCATAGCTTTCCAGAAAGGAAAACCGAAATGCTAATTCCCTTCGAGCGCTCCGAACGGTTAGACAAACTTCTAGCGGCGTATTACGTAAACGATCTTGCATACGAGCACTTCGCTAGCAAGGTTAAAGGTTATAGGGCAGGCGAAGAGGATCCATATTATCTCTTGCAAATGGGGGCTGACCTAGCAGAGCAACTAAGTAGCTCAGATGGTTATAGCAACGGCAACAAGATATGGCACCTCAGATGTAATGAAGACAACCGGTTTATCCCAGCCAAAGACGAACAAGAAGTCGAAGAGATCCTGAAAGAGCTATTATTTTGGAGGGGGCGAGGAATCGGTCGCCCCTGGGCCAATATTTAGAGACCATAACCGCGTGTTTGTTGTGGGAAATTTATCCCATTAACTGTGTCAAAAGAAATAAACAACGTCAATCCCATTTACGCGGTTCCGACGCTTGCCACAGTCCTTTGCGGGAGGGGGAGAAAAGAAAAGACCCCCACCGGTGGTTGACGCGGCAAGGGGCCGCTGACACAGAACCCCACGAAAGGAAAACGCAATGGACAAGAAAGACCTCTACGAAATCGTGAACAACATGGTCAAGGAAATCGTCGAACAGCACGAGATCCCAGAACCGATGGCACGCGGCCTGGTTGGCTTCGCGCTCCTCAAGAACAAGCAAGCCTTGTTGGCGAGCGTCAAGAGCCCAGTCGGTGCTGTCTCAACCAATTGACGCGGTGGTGTGCGGCTGACACAGATTCCGGTGGGGGGCGGTGGTCGCCCTCCCCTCTTTCTTTCACTCACACAGGAGACACCATGATGCAGTTTTTGCGAGTTCAGTTCGACGGGAGCAACGGTGATCGAGTCGAGGGCACGTACGACCTTGAGGAAGCCGTTGCGGTTTGTGTTGATCCCGAAGACGGTGGTTGTTGGGACAGTGAGGACGAAGCCCGCGAGGCTCTCGAAGAGTCCTACGCCAACGACGAAGAGTGCCCGATTGACGTTGGGCAGGACCAGCACGCTCGTTTTGTGCCGATCAAGGAATAACCAGTCGGTAGGCTGACTGATTGACGCGGTGGTGTTCGGCTGTCACAGGTTCTTGGCGGGGGAGCGGTGGTCGCCCTCCCCGCCCCACACAGAAAGGAACACGGTTATGAGATGGACTGCGAATTACGAAGTCACACGCTCTTTCATCCCCACAGGCGAGATATCAAAGAATGGTCGGCCTGTAATGCGTCCGGTGAGCCGGAGAGCTTTCATTCTCAAGGATGAAGTCCTCGGCACGGTGATTCGGTTTCCTGTCAATAAGGTGAAGGGTCGTTGGCGGATTCACGACCCCCGGCACAAGGCTAGTGGCTTGAAGGGCTCGGGAAGCTTGACTCCCCTTGAGTTCATCGATGCGGTGAAGAACATGATCGGGGTGGATAGGGCTGCAGCGATTCTGGCCAGTGTGAGCTAATTGACGGTCTGGTTTTGGTCTGACACAGATTCCGGTGGAGGGGGCGGTGGTCGCCCCCGCCATTCCCAGAAAGGAAAAACGCGATGCAAAGAAGTTGTTTCGTGAAAAACCTGAAAAAACTAGGCGAGATACCAATACCAGAGGGCCACGCAAGGGTCAATAAGGGCGTAACGACTTATTTCTTGGCTCAAGATAAAAAGGATGCTGTTGAGAGTCTACTAACAGAATGTGGTCTTTCTTCTCAACAACCGGTAAAACGTTACTATCGGCCTACAATTCAGTGGGTCCAGAAGGAAGAGGATGGCTTTTTGAGCCACGATGTTATGGTAGCATCAGACGAAAAAAATCTTTTCGTCTCAATCGTCCGCTGGCAGGACTAGCTCATTATTGACGGTCTGGTTTTGGTCTGACACAGATTCCGGTGGAGGGGGCGGTGGTCGCCCCCACACAAGAGGCTTTCCAGAGAGGAAAAACATGAAATACGTGAACTTAAAACCCGGCGATTATTTCACCTGTCACTACTTCGGCACAGCCGAAGAATCGGCATTCATCAAGACCACGCAAGGAGCATGCCTCCTATGCTCTGGCGACATACTCCAAATCGAAGATAACCACCCAGTAATCTACAAGAATCACCATGAGGTGGCTCCGCCCCCAAACGCTCCGCTTGATTGGGTGCTCTTGTTCGAAGACGTTGACGGCACAAGATCCCACTACAAAGTGGCAAGCGAACACTTTGACGCATGGCGGCGCAAAGGCTCTCGGGACAATCGCATGCTCGACAAAGATGCCGAAGAGATCATCAGGCTCTTCAGCATCGACGGTAGAGAATTCTACACGTACAAATGGGCCATCAACCCCCACACACACAACATCGAAACCCAACCTTGCGAGAACAAAGAAGAGTTGCTAGATGAAGTCTCCGAAAGGGATTGACGCTAGAATTTGGGCCTGACACAGAAATCGGTAGTGGGGGCGGTGGTCGCCCCCCGACACAAAAGACTTTCCAGAAAGGAAAAACTATGACATCTCACGAACTTGCTCGCAAATTTCTTTCACTCCCTGACCGGCCTGTCCTCGTTGAAGGAGAGGGTTGTTACTACAAGTTACCAACATCCGTTGCCGAGGCAACACTTGAAGATGGGACGGAAGTCATATTCGTGGAAGCCGACGACGATGATCGTGCCCTGTGCGATGACGAAGTAGACGAGGAATAACGCATCTGACACAGAATCCTGGAGGGGGCGGTGGTCGCCCCCACCACAAAAGACTTCCCGAAAGGAAACGAGAGGGGGAGGGGAAATGAAGATCTACAAAGCAGAAGTATTCAGATCCGTTCGGTATTACATTGCTGTGGAAAACGGGAAGGACCCACGCATGACTGCAAGAGAAAACATGGACGACGCATTTGATCTTGAAGGGGCTAACACATTTATCAACCTACTCGTAGAGGTGGATGTCTTTAGTCCTGAACTTGACGACGAAACTATTTACGGGGCTAATGACGAGATCGAAGACATTCGTGAACAGATGAGGGGTGAGAAATGAGCAATCCGCTGCGGGAATCTGCCGTCTACAAAACGACACGGGAACAGCTTGCCAACCCAAAGAAATGGGACTTCGTCGGCTTAATGGAGGATGCTTGTCGGAACCTAGACAATCCCATCGCTTTGGCGACGATTGACCATCTGGTTCACACATTGTCTTCGATGTACATGGTTCAGGAGCCTGATGGCTCATTTGCTGAAGACCAATGGATAAAAGGCTGTCCTACGTGGCTCACTTTCAGTAAAGGTCACGCTGAAGCAGAGACAAAACATATGCATGGACGAAAAGTTGCCACGGTTTTTGACGCTATGGCTATGGGGAAAAACAAATGAGACGTGAATCGGCATCAATGAGCGAACAAATCGAGATTTTAGAAGTTCTTTCCAAGGCTTTGGGATTGCCGCCAAATCTGGTGAGCCTAGAAGTCCGTTGGGATGTTGAGCAACAGCTTCGTGTCCAATGTGAATTCCTTCCCGAACCGATGACCCGTGAATCGAAACAAAAGCTGGAAATCCAAATCAGTGAACTGGAATCCATAAATGCATTGGAAAGAGGTGAGAAATGAGTAACGAACAACCAACTTATGACGGTGTGGAGCTAGTTGAAGCAATTTTTGCTGTCGAGCAGGCGATTGAAGCGTTAGCCCCATTTGACATCAGTACGAGCCACATAGAACAAACCTTGTTGCATGACTACGACAAAATTATGGAACGATATGCCTCCAATGGGAATGAAATTTGACGCCAGAATTCGGGCCTGACACAGAATCCTGGAGGGGGCGGTGGTCGCCCCCACCACAACACACTTTCCAGAGAGGAGACACAATGAGTGAAGAAAGAACGGTATCAGCTCGAGATCTAGAAGAGATACTCAGAAACCAGAATGCCACTATAGAAAAACTCAGTAGTTGGCATTTTGAAGCGCTGAAAAAAGTCATATTGATGGAAACACTCTTGACAATGGACTTGCCTCGCGATAGAATACAATTAACCGGTGAAAATGTACGCTGGCTATTGGATAATGTCGAGATCAATAACAGCGATCATCCTAAACTTGATGAAGTTATCAGTAATTTGGAGTATTATCGCAAAGACGGTTCTTTGAGAAAATGCGTCTAAAGGGCGAAAAATGAAAGTAAATCTAAAACACACACCACTAGGCGCAAATGCTAGAAAACCCAACACTTATACTCTCGAGATCCCAGAGGATCTCAAAGATCTAATCGAGATCCCAGAAGATCTCAAAGATTTAATCGAGACACTAACCGAGCATTTTGTCAACCGGTTTAGTCTCGAACTGCCAGCTGCTGATGGAAAGAAAATGAGCATCAGCGGTACTTACACAGTGATAATAGATTAAAGAAACACCTTCTGGCCCATGGGCGGCGGGACTAACCAACCCAATCAAACCGCCCATGGGTTAATAAACCATAAGGAAGACCAATGGCAGGCTGTGAAAAGTTATACATACCAGCAGAACAAGCAAACGAATACGAACAATGGTTAAAAACCCTACCCAGAAAAACCAAAAAATATCTAAAGCAGAGCACCTATGAAATGACAAATGGACTCTGCATCAAATACACAACTAGAAAAACACTAGCCAAAAGAATCAGCAAGACGAACAACACCAGCCTAAAAGAAGAATTAGGCCCAGCAGAACACCTAATGAAATCGATACACAACTGGCTATCAGGTAATTCAGAGAAAGAGGACGAGTACAGCGATTATCAACTCGCATCGAGAGGAATCCATTATAATTCAAAACGCAGACGCTACATGTTTGGCCGAATACCAATGCGGAGAACAAAAGAGAAGCTTATCAGATTTATAGAATCACGTTGGGAATGGTATACTTGGTACCATTGCAATCATTGGCCCAACCGCAACAATCAATAACAAAACACCTTTCTGGCCCATGGGCGGCGGGACTAACCAACCCAATCAAGCCGCCCATGGGTTATAACTCGAAGGAGAGTCCGATGTCTTCATATTATGAGGACGGTGTGATAGTTGGCAACACGATAATTGGACTGTTAGCTATTATATTCCTAATATCCATGGCCGCGAGCGGTAGTGCTCTAGGCATTATTTGCCTGGTACTCTTTGTCCTCCAATTATGGGTGGCTTGGAGTTCTTGAAATCACCTTTCTGGCCCATGGGCGGCGGGACTAACCAACCCAACAATGCCGCCCATGGGTTTTTGTTTGTTGCGGCGAAATTTTTATACCCCATGACCTGTGACAGGGAATTGTAATAATGTCAAATAATTTACCCCCCCAGAACCCCCCTGACACAGAAGAGGGCTGGAGGGGAAAGAAAGAAAAGAACCCCCAGTGATTGACGCGGCCTCCGCCGCTGACACAGAAAAGAGCCGGAGGGGAAAGAAAAGACCCCCCGGTGATTGACGCGGCCTCCGCCGCTGACACAGAAAAGAGCCGGAGAGAAGGCCTCACCGGCAAACTAACCAAGCAGAAAGGCAAGCAAATGATCGAGACACAAATCGTCAACAAAAACATCGACCTCGGCATCGACAAAAACGATGTGCTAGCCATCGCAGTCTCACGAGCCGAAGCAGGCCTGATCCAAACAGTCGAAAACTACGCGGCATCAGCCAAAGAAACTGACAAAGAAATCGCACAAAAACTGAAAGAGCTAGAAAAAACGTGCGAAGCAAATTTGCCAGACGAAACAGCAAGCCTTGCGAAGACAATCCCAAGCCAACTGCATAAATTCGGTGTGCCCCAAGCAACAATTTGCAGGGTGTTTGATCGACACGAAAAAACCTACAGCCTGAAGCTAACCTGCAAGACGAGTTACGGCGGCAGTAACTCACTTGGAACAGTCTCGTTCACGTTCGCAGAGCTAAAGGTTGCAGAGCTAGACGAAGAAATCACAGCGTTGGAGGAAAAATCCAAAGAGCTTAAGATGAAATCACTAGAGTCTCGCAAACGGCTGAGCAACATCAGCACGCTTGAACGAGCAGTACGTGGAAGACTCGCCGAAGCACGCCTCAGAGAAATGGAAAACGGCGAGGAAGTCATCCAAGCAGTCCTGGCCGACCTAGACCTCAACGTCAAAGCACTCCCAAGCTTCTAAACGTTTCCACAAAGGAAAACACCCTGTCGGGGGCGGTGGTCGCCCCCGACAGTTTCTCACACAAGAAAGGAAAAGCGATGAGAGGTTACGTACCAATCCCGTCACTATCAAAACCCGGTGTCACCACCTTCATGCTGTCAACCGACGTTGATAAGCTCATGCATCCAGATGCAATCCTGGTCAACGATGACTCGCCGAACCCAATTGTGGAAGCACGCGACATCCTCAAACAGACCTACCCGGACATCGAAAAAGGTTACGGTCAGGTAATGTGCTCAGGCGGAGAAATCGATGTCTACGACAAACCCGGATTTAACATAAGCTCCAGTAGCTCTCAATTCAGCGTCGAATTGTTAGTGGAGATATGCAAAAAATACGGCACTGTGAGATATTACCCCAACCGATATGGGGTAGCCCCATCAGCAGATAACGCTGCCAATGAAGCTGGACTAGTGCGATCGATAGTAGAAGAAGGAGAAGGAGACGGACCAAATACAAAGTTCTACTGCACCTACCGATACGATGAGAAAGTGCTAAAAAGACGATTAAAGAAAAAAGCCGCACCAGCAAAACGCAACCACACTTTCCTCGTTGGAATAATCGCACGACTCTTTCAACGTGCAGAAGGCAACGGCAGTCTCATCAGCACCAGAATCATAGACTTGAAATTCTCTGCGAATTTCTCGATACAAGAGCAAGCGCTAATGCGCCTGGAACTCTTCCTGCTCACGAACACAAAAGAAACGGTCCCCAATTTCGACTCTGTGAAGAGAGAGTGGGAAAAATCAGCTCCTGACATCAAAACCACCAACGAAGCGTCTATCAAAATGATAAAGATGCTGGACAAGCTCTTCAGGGACAATTGACCAGATCCCCCCAGGATGACACAGGATTTGGCGGGGGTGGTGATCACCCCTGCTATCTCGGCTGATTGACGGTGCAATAGTGGTCTGACACAGGATTTCGGTGGGGGCGGTGGTCGCCCCACAATAAACTCACTTCCCAGAAAGGAAAACCATTCATGAACAATACTACCGAAAGCATATTTAACACCAAGCCTTGGAACACAAGGTGCAAGTACGTTGAGCTTGTCAATGGGAAGCCTATGGTGTCAGCAGATCCAAACAAAATCCCAAGAGAAGATGACGAGCTGGTGCCACTAACATACCCAGCCCTACTTGCAGTTCAAAGCGTTGATTTTCGAAACGGGAGCGGTTGCAAAGGGCTTCGATATTTCGAGCACTTAATCACCGAAGCCGCTGTGGACGACGACGACCACGAAAGCACACATTATGTCTTCCTACTCGAAACGGACAATCTCGAAGAGCTCTTGATCGCTCTTAAACAAGCTGCAAACGGCACCTACGCTTGCTTTAGCGACAATGTTTTTTACGACAATTTGGAAGAGTCGACAGGATTCTTCCGTTGCGATTGGTAAGTGGTCTGACACATGATTCTGGGGGGGCAGTGGTCACTCCCCCAGGCTTTCCAGAATGGAAAAAATAACCCCACCGAGCACAATAATATAAGCTGGAGCAAACCAATGGCAACAGCCTACCACCACGCCCTCTCCAGTGCCAAAAAATGGGGAGGGTCAGAGACCGACTACATCAAAATCCACGAATGGTTCGATGAGAGCAAACTGCTCTTCTCAGACTTCAGACACAGAGCACTAAGACACCATACAGAAGGCATACAACAAGCAGTAAAACTATTCGGAGACGAGAATGGAACAATAACAAACTCCAATGGCCGAAAAATCCCAGTCCTATGGATAGCAGAACAGCACGTCCAAGAAGACTGCGGATACCTACCAACATTCGCATGCTGGGTAAAACAAATAACCCCAGAACCCTGGATGAACAGACCAATCAGACTACACAAAACACTAGAGGAACCGAAAAATGGATGACAAATACACCCTGACCCCAGAACAACTCTACACAGAATTCAAGAACAGAGGAGTAGACAAAGCAGAATACACCTTCTCAGGAGGAGGAGACAGCGGAGGAATCGACAATGAAATCGAATTATACCTCGGCGGCAAATTGATTAAACATCTAGAACCGTTCTACTACAGCGATAATCCAACACCAGATGAAATCTTCGCTTACAACCTATACAAGCCAGTAGAAAGCCAATACTGGTCCTTTGCAGGAGAATTCTCAGTCAGCGGCTCAGTAAGCTGGGCACTCGATGAAGAGAAGAAAACAGCCTACGGCGAACTAGACGTTCACAATTACGAAGATTACGATGATTACGAGGGAGAAGAAGAGGAAGAAGAGGAAGAAGTCTAAATCCGACATAATCGGGGGCACTCCGCCCCCGACAATCCCCCCCTTTCCAACCAGGAAAATCAATGAAATACGAATTCCAAACAATAATAGCAGTAGAAAACCCAAACGACATCAAAGAAGAAGCTAAAAGCCACTTCATAGACCCGCCACCAGGAATAGATCCCATAGAAGTCGAAATAGTAGATTACAAAATCTCAACAGCACCACTACTCGGCAATTCAGTAGACAGCATCAGCTGCGACCCAGTTTCAAAAGATTCACCGCTAGCAGATAACTTCTATGAGGCACTGATTACAATAGAAACAACAGCAGAAGAATACATCACCAACCTCATCCAATACGGCATAGAAGACCCATACAGCATACTAACAGAAGTAAGCCCAATAGTAGGACTAGAAAAAACACAACAATTAATAAAATGGATGAAAACAAAAGAATTCACCAAAGCAGGACTATCCTACCACCCAGAACACGGCATAGCCATCACAAAAGAACCAGCAAGACTGGACTGGTAATATACCCAATACCCCACCAATGACACAAAAAAGTACGGAACCAATGACACCCAAAAAAGGAGACCAAAATGAGCTACACGAGAGTCGCGCCAAGAGACCTCTTCAACGAAGCCAAGCTACTCAAATGCCTCGGACGATTAGCACTACTGATCCATGACGGTACAGATGATAACAAAAACCCAACACCACCGCAGCTAAGCTTCGAGGCAGACGGATCCCCCTTCACCATCTCACAATCAGAAGAAGACGGCGGACTGTACGTCACAGGCGGAATCGAGTTCTATTGTAACAAAGAAATCCTCTGCCTCACAACCAAATACAACAGCAAAGACGAATATCCGCTCTACCTAGCGACAAAAGAAGAAGACATTAAGGTCTTCAGCGACATCGATGGAGGATTCACCCACGAATTCCTCTACTACATCAGCGAAGCGGAATGACAAATAAGCTACAGCATTAACTCTCAAAAAGGAGACAATATGACCGAAGCACAAAAACAAGCGATAGAAAGCGCATACTCTGAACTAGTATGGACATATAAGGCTTATGTCGCCGGTGAGATCCTTAACCACGACTGGGAAGCTCACCTGCAAGCCATATGCGATCTAGAATCATTCGAATTTATTGAGCCAGCTGATCTTCCAGAAGTGAATGAAGAAGATTAATTTCTCCTAGAGATATTTTACTAGGAAATTGGCTAGTGGCACAGACTTTCGCTGAGGCACCCAGATCAAAAGGAGATAAGATGAACACCACTGCAATAAATAGTTTCGAGCCAGGTACGTATTGGGTAGGCGACTTATGCTACGTGCTACAAGCAGACGAATGGGATGAACTGATGATCCAAACTAGCCTAGCAGAAGAAGCAGTAGCCGAAATCAGAGGTTTCAAAGTAGGTTACTGTGGCACCGCCTTTGGCGATGGTGTCTACATGGATGAAGAAAGAAATCTTTACCCTGTGGACAGCGGATCCATCGGTATAATGCCGCTCGAAAAGATCAAAGTATCAAACAAGATCATGCAGCTAGGCAGGATTATTCAGATGCCAGAACCATTCAGCATCGAGAATCAGAATGGCAGACTGAGGTTCGGAAATGTTCTCATCGACACGGATTTCAGGGAGTTTGAATAAAATCATTGCATTCTGGAGGAGAAACACCATCCTCCAGAAGATTATTAATCACAGACAGGAGGAGCAAGAAGTGGCCAAAGAAACCAACACAACCCTGAATCTCACAAAATTAGAAGATTTCACACGGCGACTAGCGGCAATTGTGCCAGCTGACCAACGAACCAAAATACTCGAACTCATGATTGAAAAGAATGTAAGGTATACTAATTCTACAGCAGCTGGCCGAATTCTTTGCCTCTGCGAGGTAATTCTAGCGATACCAGATCTCCATATGATGGATGGTTATAAAGAACTACAGAAAGAATGGCAATCTTACACCAGCAAACTAGAATACCCAGAGGCTATCAAAACGATTAACCTATTGACTGAATATTTCGACCATTAATATTTTACATCCCTATAAGTTCTTGCCACAGGGTCTTGTCCGAGGAACAGAACTCACACCCAAAAGGAAAAGTCAATGAAACCCTACAAAGAAGTTTTCCAGTTCCCACAAGGCGCAATCACCAGCATCATCATGGATGAAGACGAATTCACCAGTTTAGTAGAAGAATTGACAGGCATCTTCAACATAGCATCCAAAGAGAGAGTGGATGACAATGCTAAGAAAGCTCTGTTGGAAGCAAGGCACATCCCAATGATCGGAAAAGGGACAAAAACACAATTCGTCTTTGATAGATATGAAATTGAGACCAATATGGCTTGCTTCGCGGTGAGAGGTTTTGCTCAGGAGCTGGTCACGGATATGATCTCACGGAATTATGCCGTGATCCTGGCCCCGTAAAAAGCTAATGACTTGTCTTGGAGGGGCGCTTGCCCCTCCTCCTTTTCAATGTATTTTAAAAATATCGCGGCTTTAGCTCAACGGCAGAGCAGGGGACTCATAATCCCTTGGTTGGGGGTTCGAATCCCTCAAGCCGCAATCATAAGACACTGCTCGCCGTGATGGGTATCAGCAGCCAGGGCGAAAATTGGCTGCCGGTCAGGTTCAACTCCTGACAACGGCAATATGTAAAAGGACAAAACCACTAACCAAGGAGAAAAACATGACACTCACAGAAGAATTCCAAGAATACATCCAGCTCATAAACGATTGGTATGACTACAAGGAAGAATCAGACGCCAAAGCAACCACCTGGCAAGAAATAAAGAACAAAGAAGCACAAATAGTCGAACGCCTCGAAGCAAGATCATACAAGCCACACCACATAACACACGATCAACGCGTATATGCAATTGACTATACAAAACAACAACTCACCTTCATATACGCACCAAAAGTCGAAATTCTAGATCTAGAATAGTATACCAGACAGTTAAGATCTGACACAAAAAGATATGGGATTGGAACACTACTCAAGAAGGAGCAAATGATGATACTAGAAAAAATCACCCAAAACAACCTCACCTACACAATCGAACAAGACCCAGAACCGATTGACCCAAGAACAGAAATCGAACAGCTATCAAGATTTATATTCTGGCACAAAAATTACAAATTAGGCGACGAACATACATTCACGCCAGAAGAATTCAAAGAGATGATGGCTGAAAGAGATGCAATGTACATCCCAGTCTACATGTACGACCACAGCGGTATTACAATAAGTACTACCCCCTTCTCCTGCAAATGGGATAGTGGACAAATCGGGTGGGCTTACATGACCAGAGAAATAATCGACGATTGGTTCGATGGGGATGATGATAAAGCACGTGAATCAATCGAAGGTGAAGTAAGAGAATACGATGCCTACCTCAGAGGAGACATCTACATGATCCGTACAACCAATGAGAATGGCGAAACAGTAGAATGCTTGGGTGGCTACGATGGTCTGGATTATGCAAAAGAATCCCTCAGAGAGCTGTTAAAGACCACCTCAAAGATATAACAAGAAACATTCCTTGCATCGGCCACTCAACAGTCCATAGTTCGCAATCATTGGGGTGGCATCACAGATACCATGGGGTTAATACATCAGAGTCGTGGATTGCTCTCTCCTTACCCCTCACGCCAAAGGGATCGGACCAGGATCGGGTCTGAGTCTGCAAACGATGCAAGCGAACTAAACTTGTAATCTCCACCGAAAAGATTCTAAATCCCACCCCATCTAATAAGCCCCTGCCTCACCTCGGACTCAACTTCAAACTTATACATCTGATTCTTATAAAGGGGACTAGCATGCACCTTGCTAGTCCCCTTTTCTAGTATATTATGAGCATTAATTAATTTAGCCTTACCTTCCTTGATTAACTCATGTGCTCTAACATGACAATCCCTGCAAAGAGTAACTAGGTCCGAAGGCCTTTCTCTTGTTATCCTTTTATAATTGATATGATGTAACTGTAACTCGCGGGTATAAGAGCAACAGTGGCACCGTGACTTAAGGAACCTACTTCTTTGGGTATTCCAAAAATCAGATTTCAAATAGGCATCATAACTAATATATCCCCTAGCCTGACAAGCCATATTGAGCAATGAACCCATAATAGACACCCCAAAACCACCTGACATAGAAAAGTGTACACTATATAGTACTCTTAAGAACGGAGACACAAAAATGCCTGACGACCAACTACAAGCACAAAGAGATGAAGTAATGGAATACCTTATCGGACACGCAGATTTCGAACATTGGACCGAAAAAAGCTTCAGAAGAAAAAACGAAAATAGCCTCCTAGTATGCGTGACAGAAAAAGAAGTGCACGTACTAAGCACCCTACTAAATAAAAAAGTAAGCTTCCAAGAATTCATCGAGACATTCGTATGAGCAGAAAACAACCAACAAAAACAGAAATCATAGACGATGCCGAAAACATCGTCTATGAAAAACACCTAGTCCTACACGACGGCCAATTATACTGTAAAAACTGCAAATCAGAAGGCCGAAAATCAGCAAACGGTTACAGATTATTCATGTTCTACCCAATGAATAAAGGAACCAAAATAACAGCGAACTACAACACATACTGTAGCCTAAAATGCTACAAAGAAAGAAAGAAAATAGGCAAACCTTAATCCTTGGGCACCGTAAACAGGTGCCCACAAACCACACCTACCCCAAAAGCAAGAGATATTGTAACCTGATTAACCCCCCAAATAGTCTCGCTAAATGTCTCCATCTTATTAAGCCACAAGAATAAATCTAAAAACAATAAAACAAATGCAGCTGCCATTAGTATAACAAAGTTCCTAGCTTTAGCATCAAAATTCTTCATAAATCTCTCCAGAAATAGATCCAAATGAATTATTTACACACCGAATCCGTATATAATCTAAACGGGCGTGTAGACCAACAGGCAGAGTCAACAAACTTAAAATTTGTCAAGTGCCGGTTCGAATCCGGCCACGCCTATTCCGCAACAAACAATTAGATATACTATAATTTACTGTGACAAAAAACCAATAAATTATCAATTATAACTAGAACAGACAGACTCACCAGGTGCAACCAACTCAAGATCATAAAGATGACAAAAATCTGAATCACAAAATGAACAATCAGAACACCTCTCCCTAAGATCACCAGCAATACGAAGATCAGTCTTCAACACCTGACCCTTATCAGTATTAAAAACCCAAGAAAAGAAACAATACACAATAGCAAACAACCCAAAAACAAGCCCAAAAATAATTAAAGTAGGGTCAGCAGCACCACCAGAACCTGAAATGACACTGCCATTAGAGCCACCACTATACCCACCAAGTCCACTCGGCCTACCACCATTGCCACTACCACTACCATTGCCCTCAGGATTCATCACTCCAAACCGAACCAACTTATCCCCATAAATCCCCTCAATACGAGACTTATGAGCAGCAAGACCACCAGACACATCCTCAGTCAAATCAACCATACCATTAGCAGTATTGACACGATAGAAAATACGCATTCGAAACCCCCTAATCAGAATTCCCAAACCCATTACGACAAGAAGTACTCGACCCAAGTACCTCAACAGACTTCCTAACCACACTCTTCTGAGCACACTTCACACACACCTTAGAATCAGGCAAAATCTCAAGCCTCTCCTTCGGTATGACCGCACCACAAGAAACACACTTCATGATTTCATCACCTCAGCGGCTAGAGAAAGGAACAACTCAGAACCACCCTGCAGCAAGTAGTCAACAATAATATCCTCGAGATCAGAAACAACCTTACTCACTCTAGGACCCATCTTACTATCAACCCCAAGAGAGCCAACCAATAAATTATCAATCATATAGCTAACCGACACTTCATTCGTACGCTTATTCAAAACAACCATACCAGAATAAAGCCTATCACTCACACCTTCGATAAACACAGCCTTAGAATCAGCACCAACATACTTAGTCAACAAACGCAAAGGTTCATTCATAATATCACTCACATTCATCAATATCAAAATCATACGGGAAATCAGTAACCTCATAATCCACCGCAGGCCAAAAAAGGCTAGTCGCAACAGTCTCACAATTATTACCGCTCACCACAATAGAAGTGAACTCCTCATCGAGAAAACCGATAAGAAGAACCTCATTATAATCAAAGCTACTATTCTCGACCATCAGAGTTTGAAGTTCGGATTTAAGCATTACAGTAGACAATTCCAACCCCCTATCTGAACAATAGACCAAAAGCAGCGGCAGGATCAATAGTATCAGTGAAATCCTTATTCACCCATTGATGAATATGAACCACAGGATCATGCTGCAAAAACCCAATCGACTCATGATCAACCCGAAACAAGAATGTATTATTGTATCTTAACGTACATACCTCAAAAGTAATATCATTACCCACAAGCATAACAGAAACATACTGCTTCGTTGATTCCGGAAGAGAAGCAAGATCACAATCAACAAATTTAAGCCTACCAGTAAGATAAGACTTTCGAAACAACTCAATAGCATCCGAAGCACGCCTAGTAACCATAGTATACCCCCCTGTTTGTTGCGGACCACTCCCCCCATCCCCAGAACTGTGACAGGAAAAAACCAACAAGTCAAATGGGTGGGGGAGATCCCCCACCCACAACCCCACCATCACTCAGCAGAAGAGAAAGCAAACTCAGAACCACTCACCCCACTCGCAAGCTTCTTGCCCATGTGAAAATCAGCAAAATCACCATACATCTCTTTCGTATTCTCCAGATCATACTCGCTGCTGACAGTAGTGCCGAACCACCCTTGGATCCGACGCTGGCCCTCAGGATTAGAATGGTGCGTGCCAACTTCAGTAGCAAAGTTAATCAGATCGTAAACCGTGCACTTCACTGGAAGATTCTTCTGCTTCTTGATGCTCATCGCATCACTATTAGCAATGCCGTAAAGCAACGTCGTATCTCCAGTCAGCTGGTGAAAACTCGAGAGGATTGGGCTATTGTTGATAACCCTATCATCAGCCAGAACGCGTCGTGGACCACCAGCCTGATCGACAAGCTTATTGATCAAGACAGCCTCAGGATTACAATCTTCGACCAATTCATCATTCAAGTGCATCTTGATCAAAAGCTTGTAAAGCTGAGCCTGATCGTAAATGCTAGCCCAACTCTTAGTGCTGGCTTCTAACCGCTGGCGGAGAGCATGGAACCCTTCATCATTATTATAGCTGTCAAGAGCACGGACCAACGTCGGCATGACGCTATCATCAGCCTTACCCAGCTGCAATGTCTGCCGGAAAGCTTTGGACATCGCAATCGCACCATTGCTGCATATTTGTCGCAGCATGGCCAGGTAGAGGCTCGTACCACCGTAACCGTCGATTGGCACTTGGACGCTGAACTTGTTATGGAACAAGTCGCCACCGATGCTGCTGCTGCCACCGATGCGTGGCGAGTGCAGGGAGCTTAGCTCACCATTGCTGTAAGTGATCCGTTCGCCGTCATAATCGGAGAGCAAGCCGAACAATTCATTAAGGTCTGGAACTGGCTTGCTTGGATTGCTGACCGCAAGTAATAATGGCTCTTTGTCGACTGACTTCTCGATGCAGATTCTGACTTTATCATTCTTCTCGCATTTGTGGATTCTGTCGAAGACTTCATCGTGTGAGAAGTACTTGAAGAACTGGTTGTTGAAGCCGTAACGGCTGAACAGGCTGTTCCAGAATCGTGGTGTGGTGTTGTACCTGTCACCACCGACGACGACTGGAGCGTGGGATTTGCGGTTATCGTCAGCTTTGCTGAGAACTTCGACGTCTTTGATGCTGATGACTTGGTTGCGGATTTGTGGGATGCTTTGCATTTCAATTGCCCTTTCGAGGTTTTGTGAATCTGACTATCTTCTATGTCATGGGAACCATTGGGAGTCAATCCCCCCGGGGAGATTCTCCCCGGGAGTCCCTCCCATACAATACTATGACAGATGGGGTATTATTGGTAAATTATCAGAAGACAACCCGTCTCGGTCTTTTAGCTCTGTCAGAAATGAACTTCGGCATTTCAACATCAAGAGCAGCGATAGCATGGAGGGAAGCACGCTGGATCTCATTAATCTTCTCATTCGCCTTCAGACTCTTCCAAACACCATCCTGCATTACATAACTCTGCCTCGGAGATGCTGTCCGCTGAAAAGGCCAGGAAGTCTTCGTGCTCTGAACGATCTGCTTCACAGGCAATTCCTCAAACACCCGAAGCACACGACCACACATCTGAACAGTCGGACTCTTGCTAGAATCCCTCACCCAAGCCGTCTTCAAGCTAGGACAATCAAAGCCCTCAGTAAGCACCATACAATTAATCAAACAATCATAATCACCATTCTCAAACGCAGCAATCTGCGAATCCTTATCACTATCACCAGTAACCACATCACACTTCACACCAGCAGCACGAAGACCAACAGCAAACTCCATGCACTGAGATATAGTCAAGAAATAAAAAATGCTCTTACCCCACTTCTGGATATCACTAAGATACGTCTCAAGCACACGAGCAGGTGTGTACTCCGTAATCGTGTAGTGATCATAATTGCTCAGATAACCAGCATCAATCAAAGCATGAATCCCAGCATTCTTTACAACAGCCTCAAAACACAACTTCTGATTGTCCGTACGGTACGGAGTAGCCGACAAGCCAAGAACATAATCAGGCTTGATGATATTGTGAAGGTGAGCACTGCTGCTAGCAGCACTGTGCTGAGCCTCATCGCACACATGCAAAATCTTCCTGCCACTATCACGCAACGCCTCGACCTCACTAACATCATTAGCGAACATCGAAATAGCATGAAAATTCTTCAGCCCAACCATCTCCTCATTCGTCCTAACAGCCTGCGCAAGAAGCGGCTTCCTCATCGCTTCCCAAACCACCACAAGATCAGGAATCTCACGCTGCATAGCCTTAGCAAGCATCATACCCATAAAAGTCTTACCCGAGCCAGTCGGCGACTCAACAAGAATGCTCTTATGCGGCGGAGAAACATGACCAGACTTGCTAACATGCAAGCCAAAAAAACGATTGTAGCACTCGGTAACCACCTCTTCCTGGTACTTGCGGACCTGAGCACGGCTGCCAGCAAGAAACAAAGACTCGAAATTCATTGGATCTCCTTTCTGGGGGAATTGCCATCGGAACCCCTCCGATAGACACCTGTGGCAGAATCAATAATTAATGTCTATCTATAAAAATGGACCGAACATCCCTGTTCTGAGGTTTATAATTCATACCAAAAGAATCAAGAACCTTATGAATACTTAACGCTTCTTTTTCATCCGTAAAAAGAAGTATTTTGCTGCAAGTCATTCCATTTTTGAGCCTTACACTGTGTCTTACAAATTGCCCATCACTGCTTTTTGCGGCCCATAACTCTGATTCCTGCACACTCATTGCGTTAACCTTTCTGATCATCTTGTTGATCAAAGCTAAAGAGATCGTGCTCTTTTACTTCTGACAATACAGAACGTAGATTAGAGGCAAAGCGATCAATTCGTTCTTGTTTAATCGCGTCGATCTCGCATTCTAGGATGAACTGTAAAGACAACTGGTCGCCGGTCATTGCGTTTTCAATGATGACTCTCGAAAGAGTCGTCATCTCTTCGGATGTCATCGCATTGATGGTATTCAAGACGGATTCGGTAAACTGAGTGAATTGTCTTTCTACCGGATTCTTTTCTGTCATCTCGTCAGCCCCATTTCATTTGATTCCCGCTGCGCCCTGGCGATCGTCAGATCGGCCTTGGAAATCACCTGAATCTCTGCCACGGACAGCGGGCGGGATGAATCCACCCGATAGGCCGCCTGATAAGCGGTTGCCGCCGTCAACAGGTCACGGAATAACTGCGGGTCAATTGTCATTTTGCAGTCGCTCATTTTATTTCGCTTTCGCCATTTTGATCATCCTGTCTCGGAAGTCAGCCCGCCAAGCCGGATCGTTTGAATAATCAAATTGTGCAATAGCCTCGTCGAGTGCCCGGCTCAGTGTTGTGATCTCATTGATCAATGCAAGAACAACATCAGGGTTGGCGGCGGCAATGTATGCTGCGTTGTGTCGATGCTCGGAAGGTGATAGGGTTGCGGTTTCGTAATCAGATATATAGGTTAAACCAGCACTGCAAACGGCAATCTGCCATGCGTCATTTTTTGAAGCCTGAACACCTTTCGCAGAAAAACCCCCTTTTTCACCAAGCACATCTACACCGCTGCACTGTTGCCATGGCCCGGGCGTTGCGGCTGCAGCCTTTGCGAGCAGATCTTCAAGTAGTTCCGCTGTGATTTCAATGGTCATTTCATTTACCTCCTCTTGTCCACTAAATCTGATGGAATAAACCCGTAAAGGTCAGCCAATTTTACAAGCTGCAAGGAATTGATCTTCTGTTCGCCATGTTCGATTTTGCTGATCGCCGTCCTAGGAACACCGATGGCTTCAGCAGCTTGATGCTGGGAAATACCTGCTTGGGCACGTTTTTTCTTCAGGAATGCACCAAGTTCTAGCCACTCGTTATCCATTTCATTTTCCCCACAATTGTCGAACCTGATACTCGTTAGGATTTGCCGCCTGTCGTCTGTACTTTTCTGCGGCCTGTATGTTAAGAAAAATGTACTCAATAATCCCGCCGTTAGACAGGAAATGTAAGTTGTCGTCAGCATCAACAGGGAGGACAATCCACAATGGTTTGCGGTTAGCCAATTCCTGCTCGAGGTGCTGTGCATACTGGGCAACAGCCTTGGCTTTGTTGCCTCCGCTTCCCAAATAAACCTTTATCTCCTGTTTAGCTTCGTGCCAAGGGTCTTGGATTGATCTGAGTTGCACTAAGGTTTGTTGTAAATGGCTCGTGCTGATGTCAAATGGTGCCAATGCCTCAATCGCTTGCTCAACAGCAAAAATTGCTTCAACTAGTTCGACTCCGTCATAAGCTGGTTGTTCGACGTTCATTTCTCACCTCTTACTTGCAGATCACACATTTGGGTTTTGGGAAGTTGGTCGAAGAATAGCCCCTTCGTCTGCCCATCGGTCACACCTTCCTGTAATCGGTTTCAACTTCACCCTGCGGTCATCTTCAGTAGCATTCTCATAGGCCTGAATATAATCAGCCTGATCAAGAATCTTCAAAAATCTAATCTTATCGATCGAATCATTTAATTTCTTACCGGTTCTTATCTCTAAACCAAGCACAGTATCTTCCATGATCTCCAACGCAATACAACGCTTACAATTAATTAAAAGAATATCTCCCGCTTTCATTCTGCCTCCTCATCAGAAAGAGGGGTGGGGCGGCTTGGAGGACCGCCCCAAAGAGCTTACACCTTTATGTATCGTGTAATGCTCGAGCCGACGATCTCAAGGAATTGCTTGACCCTCGTCACATCCTTGCCGCAAATGCTGGTGAGTCTCTGAAGCGTATTGGGCTTGAGCGTCACGGTATTTTTTACCGTCAACAACTCGCCCACCTGCTCCTCTGAAAGAACATTCGACTTCTGCAATTCCCCCATAGCATTCACAAGGTGCTTTTCAATCACCTCTTGCACGCCAGGAAGTGACAATACCTCACGACTGAAACCAAACGATGTCTCCTCGTATAAGAGGTCCTCTGCAGCGTTCTCACCAAGCAAGTCAACAAGAGCTTCTTTCTGATCGTCTTTGATTCCGTACTGAGACCCACGATCCTGGACAACGAACGTTACCTTCTCACCATCACTGTTCTGGACGGTCATGGGGCTATCAGGGCAGCAGCCAAGTGCCACGTAATCTCGGACGAATGATTCTTCTGCATACCTCTTCACTTGTGTCTTGAAGATGTTCATCTTGGCTTCGACGGTTTTCTTTTCAGCCTCAAGTGCTACAAGCTGTTTAACGGCTTTGGCGATGGCTTCGGCGTTTGGATCTCCGACGCTCCAGGCTGATCCCTTTTGCTTTCTTGCTGTTGGGGTTTCTTTTGATTTTTCTTTGGTTTTTGCAAACAATCCGGCCATGTGTGGTTTCCTTTTCGAAGATGGCTCTCGCAGCCCAAGAAGACCATCTTCTCGGGCAAATGACTGTGTCATGAAATCTGGGGGCGTCAAATATCCCCCATAGTGCCGTTGGCAAACTCGAACACGAACCTTGTTCGATCCCTTTGGCGTACGGGCGGGAGTCGCGAGCCAGCTGCAGTACACCCTCAGCATCTGCTAAACCACCCTTATGATTCCGACCTGGCTAAGTGGCCGACACTATGGGAGAAGACTCAAGGCAAATCAATCCCCACGCGGTAACTCTAACAAGTCTAACACCTCAGCCCTAGCAGCATCATACTTCGCCTTACTCTCTAAGTAGGCAGCAAAGCTCGCCTTAGCCACCTCAAAATCGTTCTTAGCACTAATATACCTTTCCCAAATAGCAAACCCATCAGAAGAAACTGCAGCCTCCTCAAAATTCACAGCCACAGGCTCGGTGCTGACAGGTTGATCTTTCTGCTTTCTACTTCTCTTTCTAATACCATCTCTCTTCCTCTGGATGCCTAGCTCATCCACAACCTCTGCGACAGTTCTATGATTATCACCGCCAAGTCCCAAACGCAGACGCAACAACACATCCTTGACGGTTACAAAATTATTTTTAGTCTCTTTCCTAATTGCATCGATAATACAAGCTTTAGTATAATCCGCAATGTTCGCGCGTTGTTTCTTATAATTTTCAGCTGCAATCTTACCCAATTTCTGGGTATAACCATTCAGCGGATAACCGGCCATAATAACAGCCTGTGACACACTCTTAGCACCGCTCCTAAGAGCATTCTCGATAGACTCAACGTGATATTTCATACCTTCCTCCTGTTAGAGAATTTAACCTAGCACGAACTTCCTATGACAGATACCAGCAATTATGTCAATTGACCTTTATTGAATCCCAGTAAGCGTCAACTTCTTCCTTCTTAAAACCGCAGAGGGCGAAATGGAAACCAGAAGCTTCCCAGACTTTTCGTTGCATACCAAGTGGCAAAGCCTTATAAGATTCAATTTTGCCAGGGTAAGTGCACAGCCACTCAGCCAACAAATCCAAATTCATCCGGATTTCAGCAAAGTCACCGCAGTAATCTCGAACTTCCCTGGCACGGTTTGAATACAAGAACCAATGTTCCTGCTCTGATTTGTGTCTCTCAACGAAGCTGATTAAATAATCACTTATCACTTCTATCATTCCTCCTATCTTCAGATTCATCACAGTTTTGGATTTGCAAAGACTGCAGAGTACAATATCTAAAAGTTTATTAACCATTCTGCCTGTTGTCGGCTCGAACTCAGGCACTCCACATCCTAGCCGTAGAGTCTCAAGATTTTCACTCTCTTCGCCGCATCTTCGGCATTGATCACTCATATAATAGCTCCTTCAAAATCTCTGTGAATAATTCTTCATCTATTTCTCACGAATTATAACCCTAGCAGCCCTCAACCACTTTCTAGGATTATCAAGAAACGGCAAGAGAATAAAAATCAACTCACAGACTCCCAATAATCATTAAAATCACCATCATTCACATCAAGATGAAAAAGAGTAACATGCTTACTCAAATCAAGATCCTCAACCTTACCAAACATCAAACTAGTCGAATCAAGAATACCAACGGGCACCCTAGAAGGGACAGACGTAAGAAACCTATCACTAAACTCACTCTTTTTAGTGATGCTGGACAAAAGACACATCAGAACCTTAATGTTAGAAAGATCACAATCAGGATCTGACTCCTTATACCTGTCAATAGATCTCTGGTATTTTGGCGCAATCGCCAACGTTACCTCATCACCCCTATCGACATAGGTGAAAGTAAACCAATCTTCTGGCTTTCCCTCACTCCAACGATTCATATGATCCACAATCTCATCACCATTATTATAGATGAGAACAGGGTACAAAGAATCATCATCAGTATTTTGACACCATAATGTGCCAATTGCAAAAGAATTAGCCATACCTCTGACAATCCGCTCTTTTAAATCCTCAGCAACTTCCTGTGATACCTGGCCCTTCGCCTCATCGAGCAAAGGAATATAGCTGACCAGCAATGTACTCATTAAGCGCTCCTATCACGCATGCCTATTTCCGCCCTGGAAAATCATAGCTCACTGTGACAAGAGAAAATGAAACGTCTATCTCTCGATATATAATTCACCCTCTGGCAATTTTAGCCTTTCATAATTTTTAAGGTAGTTAATAACATCTTGAAAACACTTGAAACCTTTTGTTTTCACTGACTCTAGTATCTCTGTTTCACTATAATAATCATTGAGATCACCTGTTATTATGACACCGTTAATAGTCACCCTTGGGTGATAAGCTAGTATAATGCTCATATTAGACTCCAGAGCCATTAAATGCCACAGTATATTCAAGGAGAACAATATGCAAAAGATCAAAACAGACAAATATATCTATCCACCAAGACCAAGCACAGCAATCCCACCAGACCAAAAAGAATTCTTCAAAGAACTAGGATGGATAGCACAATACAAGTATAACGGCAGCAGATGCATGATCAAACACCTGCCAGGCGGAGAAATACAATTATGGAACAGACACGGAGAAAGATTCCGAACATACACAACACCAGACTGGCTAAAAGACCAAATCAGAACCGCACTAGCAACCCTAAATTTCGACGCCCAAGGACTACACATACTCGACGGGGAACTGTTGGACCAAAAACACACTGCCATTAAAGACACTATCGTGATCTGGGACGTACTCGTAGAGAACCACGAACAACTGCTAAGCACCACCTACGCCCACAGGATAGCGCGCCTACGCAATAGTCTTTCCAACCAGGAAAAATGGCTACACAACGGAACCAGCCTCGGCATCAAAGTAATGGAAAACATATTCATACCAGAAGACCAAAATGACTGGAACGCTGCATGGAACACAGTTCTGGAAATCAATAAGCCATACGGTGACAAACCACTCCTTGAGGGACTCATGCTGAAAGACCCAAACGGCACTTTGCAAATGGGCATGAGAGAGGAAAACAATGGCGATTGGCAAACACGCTGCAGAGTAAAAACAGGACGTCACAACTTCTAAAGAGGAAAATCATGCCAATTTATACACCCAACGAATTCATTAACCACGGAGAAGATCTTGTATACTCTTTCCTAATAGCGATATCGGATACAGCAGGAGATGATAGCATATACGGTTATAATATAGAAACACCAGCATTTAGGATGACACGGTTTTGCTGGTGTGATGAAGATACTTGCCCCTATTGCGGACCAGAAAGAGAATCAAACTTTGAACACAAAAGAACAGGAATTAAAATCTGGTGGTATAAGTATATCGGAAGAGACATGCTAATCGAGGCAAATTCGGAAATGACCGCCAAAGAGTGGAATTCTATACTGAAGGAATGCTTAGATTCTATAGAATGAAAAAACTCGGAGAAAATCGAAGGTTTAAATCTATCGAAGTTTATCTGAGATAGATTTACCTGAAAACCTTTAGACAACATATAATATTATTCGAAAAGCCACAACGATATTTAAAAACATGTTACGAAAGACAAAAGGAAAAATAAGAACATTAAGCTAAATCTATCTTATCTAAGATTAGATTTACTTGAAACCTCTGGGACAACACACCATATTATTTGAAGCTCGTAACGGCAGTACTGGTTTCCAACGAGGAAAGATGATGGCTTCAAAAGCATTCTTTTAATTTTATTTACGGGATAAAAACATCCCGTTATCGGGAAAATTAGCTGCAAAAATGCAAAAATGACATCACAAATCGTCAAATTCTCCGACGATGAAAAAATCTGTTAATTGCAGAAATGCAGACGTCAATTGCATAGACGCAAACGAACATCCCAAGACGTCAAATTGACGCCAGAAAAAACGTCAAAGTAATAGACGCGCCGATTGTCAGCATGACGGAACGCGCAGAGTAAATAGCGAAAAAGCGTAGAGCGTTCCCGCCGCCCCTCCTCTTTCGCCCATTGCCTTTTGCCATTTTAGGGCATCTTGGCTGCTCGGCGAGGCTAACGTCCGGCTCGTCTTGAAGCGACGTGTTTGTGTATGTAATCTATTATTTTTTGGGTTATCTTTGGTGTTTTCTTGTTTTTAGGTTAGTCGGAACCGGTGTTTTATTTGTTCTAGTAGTGGTTCTGGTTTCGGAACCGGTGTTTTATTTGTTCTAGTAGTGGTTCTGGTTCTAGCAGTGATTTTCGTGGTTTTGTGAATTGTATGATGTGTGCCCATGTGTGGATCATTTGTTCTAGAGTGTTTTTGGTGAATTTTTCTGTGAATTTTCCTTCTTCTAGATGTGAGGTGAGTTGTTGTTGAAAGTCGCGGAGGAATTCGATTTTTTCTTTTTCTGCGAATTGTTCGAGTCGTTTTTGGTTTGGGCTGTGGTGGATTTTGATTGTTTGGTTGTTGTAAGCTATTATTCCTACGTTGATTCGTTCGTCGGCGATTGGGTCTGGTACGAATTGTATGATGGTGTAGTTTGTGCTTTTGTGTTTTGTTTCTTTGTCATTGGTTATTTCTTGTGGTTGTATGGGTGTTTCTTTTGTGTTTAGGTCTTGCATGGTTTGCTCCTTTTGTGTTTTTGGTGGTATTTTGTTTTGTGTCAGATGGAATTTTTAGTGTCAATTATGGTTTGGGGGTTGTTTGGGGAAATAGTGTTTCCATATATTTTTATGCCTGAACTTCTTCGGGCCTGTTTTTTGTTTTTTGAGTTTTAGTCCTGAGTTGGGGCTTCTTTTGTTCTTCTCCGTTATAGTTTGTCGTTGGTGTATTCTGTTAGTGGTTGTTGCTGTCCTTTTGCTTTAGTGATTGCTGTTTTTATTACGTTGCGAAGTCTTCCGTTGTCTAGTATGTGTTGCATGTCGTTTTCGCATGTCGCTAGGGCGTCTTCTAGTGCTTCTAGCATTTCTGGTGCTGCGCTTGCTAGCGTGGCGTCTTTTGCTGTAAAAAATTCAGCGATGTACTCGTGTGGTGGGGTTGCGGTGTATAATAGGTATGTTGTGATTTCTTTGTTTGGGTCTTGTGTGGGACGTTGTGCTTCTGTTATTTTCCATTGTGTGGTTTTCATGTTTTTTATTTCCAGTGGTGTGGGTGTTCGAGGGGTATAGAATGGGTAATTTCTTGTTCTATTGTTTTTGGGCAGATTTCGCTTTTTGCGACGTAGAACCTTAGATTTTTTCGTGTTTTTCGAATCCTCTGATTGTTTTGATTCTTGGGAATCTGAGGCTGTATGTTCCGTCTTGGTTTTGGGTGATTGCGTCTGCTTTTATTTCCATTATTCTTCCGATGAGTTTTTCTTTGTTTTGCCAGTAGAGGTTTCTTTGTTCGTCTGTGTATCCTCCTCCTACGCTTACTTCTATTGTTTTTCCGTCTTCGATTCCTTTACATTGGAATGCTCCTAGGGTTCCTTCGTATTTGTTTTCTCCTGGGATGTAGCTTGTTATTTCTAGGCTTACTTCGATTACTGGTTTCATTTTGAGCCAGGTTGTGGTTCTTTTGCATTCGTAGGGGCTTTGTGGGTCTTTGATCATTATTCCTTCGTATCCGTTTTGTTCTGCGTGTGTTGCTAGGTTTGTGAGTTGTATTTGTCCTTCTGGGGTGTTTAGGTCGATGGTTGTTTGTTCTATTGTTTTTAGGTGTGGGTGTGGTTCTTTTAGTAGGTCTTTGAGTACTGCGGTTCTTTGTGTGAGGGGTGTTGGGCTGTATCCTTTTTTGAAGTGTGTGAGGGGGAGTGTGTCGAATAGGTGTAGTGTTGAGTCTTGTGCGTTTATGTCTTCTTTTCTGTATAGTTGTGTCATGAGGGTTTGGAAGGTTTGGCTCATGATTTCTCCGTCTAGTACGATTCCTTCTTCTTCTGGGAGCATTTGTAGGGTGTTTTGGATTTCTTGGTGGTTTTCTAGTGCTTCATTTATGTGTGGGAAGTTGTTTAGGATTTTGCCGTTTCTGCTATGTAGGGTGGTTGCGTTTTTGGTTATGATTGCGATTACTCTTACGCCGTCGAGTTTTACTTCTATGATTTTTCTGCCGGTCATGTGTTTTGTGTGGTTTTTGCTGTCGTTGGCTAGTTGGCATTCGAAGGTGTTGATTGTGTGTTTTTTATGTTCTGGGTGGTTTTTGATGATTTTGTTGATTGTTTTTTCTGTGATTCCGCATTTGAGGTCTTTTTGTAGGATTCTTTTGATCCAGTTGTCCCATTGTGGTTTTGTGGCTTTGTTTCTTATAGTTTCTATTAGTTCTTTTGCTTGGTTTCCGGTGGCTTTTCTGGTGTGTAGTGTGTTCAAGAGTTGTTCTAGTTCGTCGTGTGTTATTCCTGGTCCGTTTGTCCCTTTTGGTAGTTGTTGGATGTAGTATGTCTTGTGTGGGTCTAGTGCGAGGTTGCAGCCTCTGTAGAATTGGTCGGTGCCGTGTTCTTGCAGGAGCCTTTCTTTTTCGTTTCGGCTGTTGGTGTTTTGGAGGGCTTGGATGAGTTCGTGTGGTTGCATGGTTTTGTTCCTTTTGGGGGTTAGTTGTTCTTTTGGGTTGTGTCAGGTCGTTTGTTTTTTATCTATTACTGGAAAAGATATCGCATAAAATATAGGGGGACAGGTAATTCTGGTTTTATGCATCATTGATGGAGATGTTCATGAACGTCGACCCTAGTCTTATTGCCAGCCTAATGACTGTGAACCCAGATAAATTCAATATTCTTATTGAGGATAGTTTTAACAATTTGTATGATTTGGGTAGGAGTTTGGATTATATTCAGAGAGATTATGGAGCCAGCACCGTTTATAGGTATGCAATAAAAGCATATATGAGCAAATACCCGGCTGAAGTTGATGCTTTGGCTGAACGGATTACTGGCGAGCAGGCTTTAAAAAATTTCATCGATTCAGCCGCCGCACAGGGTAAAATCCCTAGCCTGCAAGAGATTGCAGAAATTTATGCAGAAAGGGATGCATATAATAGGGGAAAGAAACCCGCACTTCAAGCTCCAGAAGTACAGCAGACAGGCGATTTGACCAAGCGCCAAGCATTTATGTTAAGAATGGTACTACTGGCAAACCCTGGTGCTAAGATACCAGAAACAGCCGAAGGGTATAATCATATCGGTCGAAGTGCCGGATATCTTGAATACACCACTGAGAACTCCTCATGGTACAACTTGATAGGAAACCAGGAATTCCTAAGAATGCTAAAAAACCTAAGCCCAGAGCTACGGAAGCAAATTGTCACCGAAATAGCTAAAACCGTACCAAGATCATAAAATTTCTTGTGGGCCATGAAAAGGATTATTTTTATGAAGCGCAGAGGTTTTTTAAGGCGATTTCTTGAGAATAAGATTCATTGTTATACTAGAGACTATGAAATTCTCGTCGAAGCGACCATGGACCAAGTAAAAAACCGGATACCCATATGGTCTAAGAAATACTTCGACGATAATGCTAAAGCTCTTGAGTTACTGCCAGATATAATCGCAGCTGATCCTACTACGGGGAAATATTCAGAATGGCTTATAAAGCAATGGAAGGCTGGTACAGCAAAATTCCCGAATGATATTGAGAAGCTAAAAGGTCTACTCAAGACTTTCGATTCTAAAAAATCAAGATTAACTGAGAAAGACATTAATAAGTACAGCCCGGAGTCTCTGGAACAGGCCCTTGGAGAAGAACTAGATTTAACACAAGCAGAGTTAAAGGCGGCTAGAGCTGGTGATCTAGTCGTTCCTCCCGGCTCAAAGATCGTCATCAAAGATGACCCTTATACGGTGGTAAAAGCTCTCTCGCCAAAGGCTGTTATGATACTGTCAGGCGGGACAGCATGGTGCACAGCAAATAAAAATTCAGCAGAAAGTTATTTATCGGCAGGTCCTCTTTTTTTCATTTATGAGAATGGTAAGCGGTTTGCGAATTTTAGCTTTGAAAATAATGAATTCAATAACGTTAATAATCAACCAATAAAGAAAAGTGATCTCCGTAAGATTATGAAGGTTTTCAGACCGTTGATGATAACAGATCCGAAGATCGCATTTCAATATGCGAAGTTTCTTGGGCCTTCAACTGAGGCTATGGAAGTAATTGCCAAAGACCCCAAGGTAGCTTATGAATATGCCAGGGAAATCATCAAGGGGAGATTCCCAGAAGCTGAACCTTCGTTTATGAAAATTCCAAGTTTGGCTTATAAATATGCCAGTGATATTATCAAAGGCAGGTGGCCGGAAGCAGAACCCACGATAATGACAGATCCAAATTTAGCTGCGCATTATGCCATCTTTAATTTGAAGGCTAGATGGCCAGAAGCAGAACCCGCGATATCGAGTGACCCACTGGCAGCTGTCACGTATGCAAATTATGTTATTAAGGGGAGATGGCCAGAAGCAGAACCCTCAATTATGAGAAACCCACAAGCAGCTGTGGATTATGCCAAGAATGTTATCGAGGGACGCTGGCCTGAAGCAGAGCCCACGATAATGACAGATCCCGCCGTGGTTTATGATTATGCCATGCATGTTATCAAGGGCAGATGGCCAGAAGGCGAACCCATAATAATGAAAAATTCAAGGAATGCTTTAGATTATGCCAGGAATATTATTAAGGGGAGATGGCCAGAAGCAGAACCCATAATAATGAAAAATTCATGGGATATTTTCGATTATGCCAGGAATATTATTAAGGGGAGATGGCCAGAAGCAGAACCCACGCTATCGAGTGACCCTCGGAAAGCTTTAGCGTATGCCAAGAATGTTATCGGGGGACGCTGGCCTGAAGTAGAACCCTCAATTATGAGAAACCCACAAGCAGCTGTGGATTATGCTAGGGATGTTATCAAGGGGAGATGGCCAGAAGCGGAACCCATAATAATGGCTGACCCGAAGGCAGCTATCATGTACGCCAGACATATAATCAAGGGTAGATGGCCAGAAGCAGAACCCATAATAATGAGTGATCAAGAAACAGCTAGAATGTATATTGACAGTATGTCTAAGCTGGGCCTCTAATGATCTTTCAAGTCTTAAGGGTGCATATTGCCAGAAATTGGGGATCACAATGAAACGGAGAGATTTTTTAAAGCGGACTGGTGGGGCTTGGGTTTCATCTTTGGTGCCGCGCTTTCATGAGAATAAGATTCATTGTTATACTAGGGATTATGAAATTCTCATCGAAGCGACTATGGAGCAAGTAAAAAACCGGGTACCAATATGGTCTAAGAAATACTTCGACGATGATGTTAAAGCTCTTGAGATATTACCCGACATCATTGACGCTGATCCTACTACGGGGAAATACTCAGAATGGCTTATAAGGCAATGGAAGGCTGGCACAGCAAAATTCCCGAATGACACCGATAAACTTAAAGGTCTACTTAAGACTTTCGATTCTAAAAAATCAAGATTAACAGAGAAAGACATAAACAAGTACAGCCCGGAGTCGCTGGAACAGGCCCTTGGAGAAGAATTGGATTTGACAAAAGCAGAGTTGAAGGCGGCTAGAGCTGGTAACCTAGTTGTTCCTCCCGGCTCAAAGATCGTCATCAAAGATGATCCTTTTACGGTGGTAAAAGCTCTCTCGCCAAAAGCTGTTATGATATTGTCAGGCGGGACAGCATGGTGCACAGCAAATAAAAATTCAGCAGAAGAATATTTATCGGCAGGTCCTCTTTTTTTCATTTATGAGAATGGTAAGCGGTTTGCGAATTTTAGTTTTGAAATAAATGAATTCAATGACGTTAATAATAAACCATTAAAGAAAAGTTATCTCCGTAAGATTATGAAGGTTTTCAGACCGTTGATGATAACAGATCCGAAGATCGCATTTCATTATGTGCTGTCTGTTGGGCCTTCAGCTGAGGTTATGGAAGTAATTGCCAAAGACCCCGAGGTAGCTTATGAATATGCCAGGGACATTATCAAGGGGAGATGGCCAGAAGCAGAGCCCACGATATCGAGTGACCCATGGGCAGCTTCAATGTATGCTACTAATGTTATTAAGGGGAGATGGCCGGAAGCAGAACCCACGATAATGACAGATCCGGGGGTAGCTCAATTATATGCTATTAATGTTATTAAGGGGAGATGGCCAGAAGCAGAACCCACGATATCGAGTGACCCATGGGCAGCTTCAATTTATGCTATTAATGTTATTAAGGGGAGATGGCCAGAAGCAGAACCCACGATATCGAGTGACCCTCAGAATGCTTTGACGTATGCTGTTTATGTTATTAAGGGGAGATGGCCAGAAGCAGAACCCATAATAATGAGAAATCGAGAAACAGCTAGAATGTATGCTGCTTTCAGGGACGAGCTCTCTGCCGCCATTGACTAGCCTTCTTGAAAGCAGCAAGAATTCTTAGTCATCTTCTCTTTTAGAAGTGATAGTATAGCCTAATTCATACAGTGCCATTTCTGCTAGAATGCTGTATTTAAGCACCTTCTCGTAATGATTCATACTATCGAGTTTATTTTCTTCGAGCCTATCTAAGAAAGTCCTTAGCATTGCTGTCTTGTCTAGAACGATCGACTGGTTACCATCTGCTAAGCTAGTTAAATTATAGGTTGTTTCTGCCATTGTGTCCTCGCTAGGGTCTTGGTCTCGGATTCCATCATATACATCGTCAATACTTGCCAGAATGTCTTTCTTCCAATGATCTGGGAATTTAAAAGGCACTGGCTTTCTTTGATTTTTCATGTTTAAGCCTTGCTTCCTTCCTCTTATGATCTTTCAAGTCTTTTTGAAGATAGCTGGTTTTACCTAATATGACAGCTGACCAATATAAAACATGCTCTCGTGGATCATTTCCATCTTCTACATGTTGGTCGTAGTCATTATGTTCATTGTTATTGTCCCAGACGTATTCAGCTAGAGCTTGGCTGGCTTCTGCTTTTGTCATTTTGTCTCTCCTTTATTAGTGTCTAAACCGATTATGGCGGTTTTCATTATGCATGTCAATCATGTCTTCTAATTTATCACTCTTCTCTATTAGCTCTAGTATGGTGTCGGCTGCTTTTTTTAGGAGCCTGGCGTCATAATTGTCTTTTTGATCCATATGGCAATGGTACCATCTCTCTAGCTCCTCTATTAGTTCGTATGGTTTTAGATTTTCTGCGTCTTTCATGTTTCATCCTCATATCTTGGTGAAGCTAAAGTCTTATGTCTTTGATAAGCATCTATGTCAATGATTTAATTCTTAGAAAAATATCTCTAGGGAGATTTTAACATGTATACCGCTGAATATAAGAAACTGTTTAATGAAGTTAAACTTTGCTCTAGAGGAATCGCGGCGGCAAAACGGAAGTATAAGAAGTATCCGAGTGCTTATGCGAATGGTTACGCTGTTCAAGTGTGCAAAGGGCAGAAACCTGATTTGAAAGGACGAAAGAAAGATAGCTTTAATGAAGATTTAGATAAGTGGTTTAAAGAAAAGTGGGTCGACATAGGGTCAAAGGTCGGCGGGAAGCATCCTGAATGCGGTAGAGATTCTGCTAGAAATCCAGGTCGGCCTTACCCTAAATGCGTTCCCTCTGCCAAAGCAAGGAATATGTCTGCAAGTAGAAAGAGGGAATCTGTTAAGCGAAAACGGAACGCTGGATCTCGATCAAGCAAGACTTGATTAAATCATGTCGATAAATAAGATATTATATTCATTGTTGCATATATCATTCTTCGTAACTTTTATGATTCGATATGAATTATCTTTGAGGTACTGGACTACTTGATCGATATTGTTGTTTTGATCCACATAAGTTGTTATTTTACTTGCCTCAATTAAGCCTTTTCTGGTGCGCATCGACCCAAGGCTTTTTAAGACATTTAAATCGTTTCCCTGTGTGTCGATCTTTAAGTAATCTATCTGCTTTATTCCAAAATTATCACATATCGTATCTAATCGCTTGGTTTTTACTAAAATTGATTGCTTTTGCTCAAAATCAGGTCGATTTGGCCAATATGATTTCCAATCTTCGGCTAGGGGAAACAGGCTACTGGTGCCCCAATCGCCTTGGGGTGCTACGTGAAAGGCAGCCTCTCTTTCTTCGATATCAACAGCAAGATAAATTATTTCTACGTTGGTAAAAGTTTCATATTTCTTAGATAGCACTTTATATAGGGTTGGGGTTGGTTCTATCATCAGAACTTTGTGTCCCAATATTGCATGTGTATGAGTGGCTTGGCCGTGATTTGCACCCACATCTATGATTTGCATAAGCTATCTTCTCGGATTTTTGGGGATGACTTTCAAGGATAAATCATCCCATTCGGTCTCTAGGAAGCAGTTTTCGCCTTTGGCTTTTTTAAGATCTTCTTGTAAAACTTTCGCTGATTCAATATTCTTGTCTAAGTGTGCTAGTAGATCTAGTTCTCCATCGGAATAAGTACCGAGTGCTTCTATTATTTTTTTGATCATTTCTCTGTAAGACCTTAGATCTTTTAGCAGCTGTTTAGTTTTTAAACTGGCGTCTCCGCTGGTGGTATAATAGTCTGCTGGGTTGAAATCTTCCACGAAGATGTAATATTGGGACGGGTGTATGATGTCGAGGTATTGGGAAATTTTGAGTCTGAATGCTTCAGACTCTACTAATTCGTTTATGCCTATGGTAGGTATATTTTTCATTTTTTGGTATTCTTTGGTTTTTGGCCTTTCTTATACATACTCCATGCGAGTGCAAAAGGGTTATCAATGCTTTTATCTTTTTTCATCTTCTCGACGGTTTTTTCCCATCCTGGTGGGGCAGATTCGTCTAAATTATATCGCACTAAAAAACCTAATGCATCTGCTAGTTCTTGGATTTCTTGCAATTCTGGTGGTAAAGGTTTATCCTCTGTTTCATTAAGAGTAGGCTTAAATCCTAGTCGTTTTATGGCTTCTAGGAATAAACGAGGATCAGATTTGGCCAGCAGTCGATAAATTTCCGTGTTCATGATTTTCCTCCTGTTTATTTTTATGAGTCAAATTTATCGTAAAGGAGATAACTGTGGCGACTTCAAAAAAAGACATAGACCAGATAGTAATGTTGTTATCTGAAAATGCGATGGTTTCTGGTGCCACCACTAATCTCACCGGCGCCAGCTATGCTCAAGACATGGAAGATCTTGGCAATCCACCTGCGATGATGGATCAAGAGCAAGGTTTGACCGAATTCGACCCGAGTCCGACTTATTCGGAGAGAGATGTTAAGATTGCGAAGAGATTCATAGAATTAGCCGGAGGGATCGATAGAGCGGAAGATTTGCTTTTGAAAGTACGGCAGAGCGACGAGATTTTTGGTTTTAGTCAAGAGCGGGAGGATAAAGAGTCGATCTCGAGAATTTCAGATGCGATGCCATCGTTGCCAGATCTTCCGTCTGATTATGTTCCTACTACTGCTCCTTCCCAGAATTTTCAGGATATCGAAAAGGTAGCCTTGAATCGTCGGACCAATAATTTTGGCCAGAGATATAATCCGGTGGGGTATTGATGAGCGATTTTTCTGAAAGGCTAGATTTAGCCCTGGATGCCGATAATTCTTTGCCGGACATTGATGATACCTGCAGGAAATTAGACAGATTGTCTTCTCGGATCAATGAATTGATGCAGACTGTCGCGGCACTGGAATCTGATGCTGCTTTATTACGCAGAGATCTGATGTTTAAATCAGCTCTTTATGCTAGATCGCAGAACCCTGATGCTGATATTGCCATGACGGGCAACAATTTGGTGCTGGGAGACGATCAGATTGATTTTGAGAATCTTACAGCGAACGATGAGAATTTCGACGATAATTCTAAATTGATTTCTTTTCTCATCCGAGTTTTAGTACCTGAGCAGCGTGCTGGTAAAGGCCGCTTAGTTTTAGAAGGTAAGAAAATCTCTCTATTGGATATTGGCCATTTTCTTATAAGAGATTAAGCATTCTTTCTTATTTTGCAAAGATATTTATAAGAGGTGCAACATGAGTGACCGTAATGGTCTGAAAGTCGATCTATTATCTAACGCCATATCTAAAATTTCTGGCTTCTGCAATGATTCAGGAATTGAATGCGTGGCTAGCAATGAGGAAAGCGATTTTCAAAGTATTTTCATTGCCTCAAAGAATCCCAGAATCATAGATGAAATTTTTGACGAATTCTATCAAGCTTTCGATGATGTCGGCATCTTGCTTGACACTAAGAAGGTCAGGGGTGGCACCATTTTTACTGTCTCACTGCTTTCTTTAAGCGAGCAAGAGTGGGATGAAATATTAAGTGCATATAATGAGGAGATAGAAATGGCTGATCGACTAATCGATGGTAGACCTGACTTTCTGACGACCGCTCGGAAGATTTACGAATCACAATATAAATCTGCTACCAGTGGCGCAACCAGAGCAAATCAGTCTAGCAGACAACGAGCAAGTCTTACCACGAATATCAGTTACGGCGGCGTAAAGCATCCTAACTCCAAAGCTAAGAGTTTTGGAGATGAAATATCAGTTATGGAAGATTTAAACGGATTAGCCACCGCGAATGATGCACAGCCTTTGGATTTATTTAGGAAATTTGGCAAGGCGCTCAAGGTGCTGGGAACGAGTCTGGGAATCGGGCCGATTCAAGATAAATTAAAAGAACGTGGTATTGGCTGGAAATTGTCTAAAGATCGCCAGAGCATTGTTATGTATGTTATTAATGCCACTACCAAAGCTCCTCAGGCTTTAATGAGGATACCTGCAGAAACACTTGATGAGCCGCACGAACTAGAAGCGCATCTCTTGAATATGCTCGACTTTGCAAAAGGTGAAGCTCCCGGTGCATTAAAACAGAAACAACAAGCCATTCAAGCTCAAGAAAAAGTAGTTAGAGATATAGTGAATGCATTAAAACCTAAAGAAGATGATGCTGAGAATCCTATAAAATCGATGCTAGGATCATGAAATGCCCACCCCCGACAATCGTATAAAACTACCGTCCACAAGGATAGATTTCGAAACTGAAGTGGGCGTAACCGGCCAAGACCACGATGAATATCCATCTCCAGGTCAGCAAGCCAGGTTTGACCATCTCCGAATGTATCTTATCGGGTTGCTAAGTAATCAGAGTTCTTACCTTGCGCCAACCAATTATCGGGAAGGTACCCTCTGGTTTGACTTAAACGAGATGAGCCTGAAGATATATTCAGGGGATAGCTGGAAATCCATCTCTGACGCAGTTGGTTTAGGCACAGAATCGTTGCAGGATTTTTACTCAAGAGCGAACCCTATATTAACTTCTGCCAGCCCTGAGATAGTGTTTAAGGGTGTGGTGAACACAAATGGTATTGACTATTTGACCATTCCATCTTCTGTCTCAGGTTATGTTTATTCGGATACGCGAGCGTTCGTAACGATAAATGGTGATCAGGATAAAACCAAAATCATATTGAGCCCGCAAGATGTATCAATCGAAGGCACACCAGCAGCACTAATCCGATTAAATACCGTTACATTAGAACAAAATGATTCATTCTTGGTCTCCCTCCGCCGTGTACCCGGTGAGACCTTCATCTCAACACCAGTCATCGTGAATTGAGGATAATATGGCCATACTCAGTGATAATTATTCGACGAAGCCATGCAGAGGTATACTGGAATTTATTATAAGAGATAAAGCTGGGCGTATTGTTAATACAATCACCGAAGAAAACATCATTAAGATTTTTGCGAAAGAGATCTTAGCCCACCGTCTTATTTATGATAAAGTATGGGATCCTAATGCAGGCAGCGGAGTAGGAGCCTGGGTGGACAATGGGCTGAACATAAATGATTTTGCCCCAAAATATATCGTTTTTGGTGCAAGCTATGATGAAAATCTAATCCCTCTGGATACAGCTGACACCAGATATTATGCACCAGATCCTATCAATGGTGGAACGCTGCCGATCCAGCTTGGTTCCGGCGCAGAATACGGTGGTGGTTTAATAAATGCCATTCCAATTGCAGAGCCTTTCCGGCCTTTGAAACGAGTCGAAAGAATATTCTTCGATCCTACATATCAGCCTGCTGGTACGCCTTTATTGCAGGATGATGTCAGAGCAATTAACAATGTCGTGACTTTTGAAACGGTCCTACGTCGTGAAGAATATAATGGTTTCGGGTTAACGGCTAGTGATTATTTCACGATCACAGAGGTCGCTCTGGTATCTGCGCCTGCGGTTGATTCGGTAGGGGCTTGCGAGTGTGATCCTAGAACATTTTTCTTGCAGGGAGATGCCAACGGTCTGCCTCTCCAAATTCATTTGAGTGGATCTAACACAGTTTCGCTTGATCCAAGTGTAACTGACGTTGATCTGATCAGAGAAGGTGATCAGGTACGGATCAGTCAGTTGGGTATTACTGGGGCTAATGCTGGATTTGACGGGACAGGTGGTGATATTATTGACCAGACAAATCCTTATTATCTGGTAGTCAGCAAAGCTCTGGGTGGCCGGGATATCGTCCTAGATCGTACTCCTAAAGATTCTGGTAATGTCACGATCCAGGGGGATTACGGAATCATGAGAGACACATTTAAGATCTTTAGCCATAGGATTCTTAAATACCCGTTCCAAAAATCAGCCGATTTTGAAATTACGGTTCGCTGGAGTATCATCTTAAATTAAGGATACGGCGATGAGGCTAAGCACTGTTCACAGTGGGTTGCTAAATGAATGTACTTCGGTCGGTACCTCCATCGGTAATAAGATCATTCTAGCTAAGAACAGAGATCGAACTTATTATCCAAAGCTTAAAATCATCAGAGAGATGATTAATGGCCTTGAAACATGTTATATGTATGACATTGATACAGATTACTCCGAAGGCATGAATGAGAAACATATAGGTATAGTTAACACAACCCTGCAAGGCAAGGAAGACGAAAAAGCTACCAAGCATACTGTGAAGCATAAGAAATTAAGTGCTGATGGACACAAGATCCGCATCGCCCTGGGATATTCCGACCCTGAGAAGATTGTTAAAAGTCTTGACCTATTTAAACGAGGATTGGGCGGTCATACCACCATCGGTTACCCGAAAGGTTATATTAGCATAGAAAAATTAAAATTCGGTAAGCCTAACATCGAGCACCACACTGCTGATGATATCGTGGTGAGGACTAATCATGGCATATTTTATCCAGATCAAGGCTACCAATCTGGTCTAGACAGAGAATCTAGTCTGAGCAGGGCATTCCATGCCACTAATGACGCGAAAGAAGCAAGAGATCCGCTGGAGCTGTTAAAGCTCATGCGTACTCATAAGGCGCCGGGATATCTAGAACCTTACCGCACGAACTACAAGGTGTGGACTAGCTCGCAGATACTAATGAACCTTACGGATCTCGAGCTACACTTTGTAGCCGATGAAAATGCTGAATTCGTGGGGCTAGAGGACCGTCTGCCTAGAGGCTACAAACCAAAGATAAAAGTGTTTCTTTACAAGTCAGAACTTAAAATTATAACTAAACCAATAAACCAGTACTGATATCTGGTAAATATATAACAGAATCTTGGTACAAGAGAGAATAAAAGATATGCCCACTATCACGCCTGCCCTTATCCCGACTAAAGCTGTAGGAAATCTGTTCTCTTCTCTTACAGGCGGCGACCCTAGCTTGAACATCAGATGGCTACAAGGTACAGAGCCAGTCTTCTATGAAGTGCTAAACCGACCGATTGCAGACGTTGCCGTTAGGCAATTGGTGCTCGCGAAGGCACTGGATGTTCTAAACATTAGCATAGGGCATCAAAGCTTATTTCCATTTCGCATCCAGCCAAGCGTTAAATATGACTCGACGGCAACAATTGATGTTCCTGCCGGAATGATCTGGGATATGAGCGTAAGCCTGCCGGACAAGTGGCAGTCAATAAGATTAGCTCAGATCCAGAGGATCAGCGGAGATAACAACACCACGTCAGGTGCTTATACCGGCATATTGCGATTTATTTTCAGCGCTGCTCAAGAGACAGATCCAACCGAAACATATCTCTTCTACGCCGATTACCAGATCGAAAGCCAGCTTTACTTTCAACCTACCAGGGTCGGCGTTGTTAATTCAAACATGATCACCCCGGCCATCAACACAAGCGAATCCCTAACAATTGGCGGTTTTATTAATTTCCGAACATTAGACGTGACAGACAGCTTGGTGACCGCATTCTTAGACGCCTTGGCCCCACCCACCGGTTCGACTGTGACTGGGGGCACATACGCTACCCCAGCTGCGTATGATATTGTTGACACAGTAGCTGGCGGTACATTTGTTACCGAAGATTTTAGCCTCAGTGTTGAATCACACGGCACTGGGATGCTCACTGATTCAGCTATTAATGCTATTCCAGCGGTTAATAGCGATATCCAGACATGGATCACTTCCTTTAATTATCCATTCGCTTCGAATGCGTCATTAATATCTGCTGATGATACGGTAAGGGCAGCGACGGAAACATCGATTCCACAAGGTCTCTTCAAGGAATTTAACATCATCGCACCAGGAGGTGATGGTGCGATAGACGATGTTAGCAACACGTATTATCCTGTGTTTTTAAGCCGAGTCTCTCTGATTACTAATCCAGAACGGCTTTTGAGGTTTTATTTTAGCAGTAACACTATCTCTTCCGGAGGTCTTAGTGTCTTTCAGGTCGTGGCGACCTTAGATCTAAAAAGCAGTTTCATTAAAGACCAAATAGTGCCGATAATTCCGGTATTGAATGGATCAGCCGAGAATAATGAAATCGGCAGAGGTCATGTGGTACTTAGTGACCTTTGGACTGGTACTAGTTCGGTCATTACCGATTTCTTTAATAAGTTCGATCTTTTGCCACTGTCGGATTTAACATTTAGCCGCAGTGCGTCCCGGCTCAGCAGCTATGCTGTGAGTAGAGTCAGTAAATTTACACCCACTTCGGGACAATCTCAGGCGCTGGTCGGGACCACCAGCAGTTGGCAGACTCCAGTGGTACCCGGCGCTTCAAACAGATTTGTGAGCGAGCAAGATCAAGGTCTTGGCGATTCGGTGGATTTTGATTTAGTGACTACACTTACACCCAACAGCGCTATCGAGCGGGTCGGTTATAAAGGGGCTTTAAACCATAGGATCGTGAAGTTAGTGGTCGATAGCACACAAGTTCCAAACTCTGACACTTTGTTTTACACCAATAACATACTCCCGAGACTCACTATCCTACTTGGACGTGCACCTGTTTTTGGCGATGGCTGGTACAATGGGGTGAGATTTATGTGGTATAACGGCGATACTTGGCAAGGCTAATTTTATCGCACCAAGCCATCAGCGGCCCGTAGGTCCGCTGTATGAGCCTGGTTATGCGTGGTGAACGGAGAGGACAGACATGAAGAACCCAATTCAGCCATTGGCGGAAGTGCAGGGCGTCACGCGCTTCAAGGCAAACGCCATCGTGCGGCACCTGATAGACACGCACCCGGCCTGCGACATGAACACGCTGGCAGCGATGGACTTCAGCGACGACGACCGCCAGCAGTTCGCCCAGTTGATCGGCTACAGCTTGAGTGGGTATTGCTCGCTGTCCAGCTATGTCGATGACGCCGCCTACTACGCCGCCGCCAACATGGCCGAGGGCATGAGCGAGAAGGATGCCCGCATCGCTGGCCTGGAGCAGAAGCTGGCCGAGTTGCGCGCTGCCGTGGATAAGTTGCGCGAGCCAATGGCGCGACTGCTTGAAATGCACCCAGATGACCTTGCTGCATAACAAGAAGTTAAAGAACTGTACAGCGTTCGGTATTATAGCGTCGTATTTCCCTGTCCCTGAAAGCCTTCGCACTTTGAAGCCAAGACGAAGAACCTAATCATAGCAATGTTTTATAAACATTTGGTATCATGGCGTCATAATTACCTGTTTTAATATTAAAGTCACAAGGTTTCAAGTATCTGTTCATGAGATAATGGGCATTGGCCGATTTTTCTGTCTTCATAATATCCGGCAAGTAACTATATATTTCTGAGATCTTAGTTGCAGCCACTTCACCAGCGCAATATAATTCTATAATATCGTTATTGCTGCGCCTTGTGACTATTTCTTTAGGCTTTAGTCGCATTGTTTTAGGGGGTATGGTGAACAGACTGTCATATCTAATTCTTATGACCATGTCGTAATGTATATGATGTGCTTTTTGGTATGCTCTTCTAAGCCTGTCACTCTCTCGCCAGCTATAAAACATTGATATCGCGCTGATACCCCATTTCGCATCTTCCTGATGTTCGCCGTGTAGGGCTTTCTGTTTTGCCAGAATTGCGTTAAATTCTGGTTCTCGATTGGTTATTTTTTCTGTAATTGAAGCGGTGGCTTTATAAATACTTATGTCTTCGAGGTATTTATAAGTGTCACGGCTGCTCACATAAGAATTTTTGGCTATATCGAAACCTTCGATGTCCCAAGCGTGAAGGAAGACATCACAAGGCCACAGAAAATACCTAATGCTTTTTAACCCGATAGAGCAATACTTAGGAACACCACCTATGGTGACAGCTACTCTCATAGGAACCTCAAAAATATTTTTAAAGGGAGCTAACAAATGAGACTGGACTTAATATTAGAAAAGAATAAAATTTATGGCCCTTATAAAGGCTCCGATAAGAACAAAGGGCGACCTCTTTACGTCATACGTAAGCCAGATGGTTCAACAACTAGTATAAACGCCGGAAGAAAGAAATATATAGATGCCCATGGTAAATTGCCTAAAAGTGTTCATGTAGATCATAAGGATAATAATTTCAATAATGATGATATGGACAATCTGAGGGCGATAGACGGCAGTAAGAATGTTGGCAAAGAAAATAAGAGACGAGCATCTAAATAGTATTTGATAAGCACTGATATCATCTCGCAAGGAGGAAATATGTATACTAGCAAAGACATCATTGGCTTACTAAAAGATTATTGCAAGTTATTTGACCAAATCCTTGGCGGCCACGAGGAATATAAAGACAATGAAGACCTCGTAACATTACTAGCTAGATCAAAAGTCAAGCATAAGAATATCCTGCTTCTGGACGAAACAATTGATCTAGACAGATCAGAAAAGATAGCTAGATATCACTTTGATGCAAAATGCATCGAAAGGCATATTATCATTAACCTAAATAAAAGCCTCGAGGCATAAAGTCGAAGAATCGTTTCTCATATGCCTCGAGCGGATATCATGGCATTTTTGCTTTAAAGCTAGCGACTACCACTTTTCCGTCCTTGATAAAATTTAAGTCATTAAATTCCATATCTGAGCCTGAAGATGTCAGGCCAATATCCCCATCCCAGATGGGGTTATTATCTTTATCGAATATTCTATACCAACTAGCCGTTCCTGTCGCTTCAACTGTCACACCTGAGGTGTTGAGCCCTAAGGCTAAGGCTTCCCCGTTTGACACCGTACCAAACGACGGGCTGGCTAGCGGAACGATTGCTAACCTTGTGGCACTGCCACTCGAAGAATCAGTCGTAGATGGGCGAGGGGCAGTATAGATTGAGATATAGCCATTGCTGTTCAGTGTGCCTACGTCCACTAATGAAGTGATAGCTAGACATCCAGCGTTTTTGGCTCTTTCTGATAGACTAATACTCATTTTTTACCTTTCCTTTTGGGTTTTTTGGAAACATCAACGCTTGCCTCTGCTACCGGTTCAGATCTAGCTAACATAGCGGAAGTTTGTATCGTTTTAACTGGTTCTGGTTCTGGTTCTGGTTCTGGTTCTGGTTCTGGTTCTGGCTCTGGCTCTGGCTCTGGCTCTGGCTCTGGCTCTGGTTCTGGTTCTGGTTCTGGCTCTGGCTCTGGCTCTGGCTCAGGTTCTGGTTCTGGCTCTGG